>Ga0172379_10001113_pt1 | contig 57568 bp, 44 predicted proteins | sample GrowelOW334metaG_FD_119756 | JGI IMG/M metagenome (GOLD analysis project Ga0172379, IMG submission 119756) | Groundwater microbial communities from an aquifer near a municipal landfill in Southern Ontario, Canada - Groundwater well OW334 metaG | ecosystem: Environmental > Aquatic > Deep... | reverse complement strand
AAGCCCTTTTTCATTCATTTTTTTGAGATTCGGAAATTATGTCTGTTTTACCTATATGTACACACGGCTCAAGCGTTCAAAAGCTTTTTTCAGCTTTGTTAAAATCTAATTGAACGGAAATGAATGCGAATGAAAAAGTAAATGCCGGCCGCAAGGCGGTTTCAAAACAGTTATTCGAGAAGGATATTCCGGAGAATACTGTTAAAGCAAAAGAATACAGCGCTGTCAAATTGACATGCGTGAATGGCAATGCGCGGCGCTGGCTGCAGCGGCTCTATTCAAAACACAAAAAACGAAGGTGGAAATCGCTGGCTTTTATACTGGCGGACTGAGGCAAATAAATTGTGGGCAGGGCCGCGCTTCCGTCAAAATGGACTATCTTTTTTTGGACAGCGATTATTTCAGCGATTATGAATATATTCTTAAGGGGGATCGCCCCAAGGCAAGTGATTTGAAAAATTGCGGAAATTACTTTCAGTGTCACGAATTTATTTATGACTTTGATTTGAATAATGATATTGATAAAAGCAAACTATTTTATGTTATCTATGTCGCGTGTGATTTTTAACCGATGTATATTTATATAAGTATAGATCATGAGAAAATACAAAATCATTGATTTGGTTGTCTCGGATGTGTGACGGTTATTTACTGTTGCGGCGATTGTCGTCAGATTTTTTGAATACGCGCTTTTGCAACAACATAAAGCGCTGAACGCATACGGCAATTACTTATACTGCTTATAGAATAATTGTATTTCGAAACCGATTCATCAATTCTTTCGTGTATAAAACTCTTCAGCAATACGAAACAGGATATTGGCCGAGAAACGTCCGGGGCAGCGTTACAACGCGAAGCATTGTAACGGGGAAAGAATAGCTTAACCACGGAGGCGCAGATGGTTGTAACGAAATGCTACTCTAGATTGGGAGCGGGCGCGTTCAGGGCTGGCTCGGTTCGTGGAGTCTGAAGGTGCCGACTTTTTTGATTGTGCGCACGGAGTTGAGCACGTTCGGGCATGCGTTCGTGACGTGGACTTCCTGTTTCTGCATGACGCAGGCCTGAGAGGCGTAAAGGACGGCGCCGAGTCCGGACGAGTCGATGAATTTGAGTTTTTCGAGGTTGAAGATGACGACTTTGCCTTTGTCGCGGACGCGTTCGGGGATTTTCTCCATGAATTCCCGGGAGTCGGCGAACAGCAATTCGCCGATGAGGCAGAGTTCCACGCCTTCTTTTGTCGGTCTCGATTCAATGCGAATATCTTTCATTTCCCACCTCTCGGAAATTCTGGTTACTGATTCTCTGGCCATAATTATAAATCCGAATTCTTTATTTTAATCATTTTATTCAAAGTTTGTTAGTAAGTAAAGGGGGCGCTTCCGCGGCATTCGGCGCGGCTACGGCCGAATGCTTATGATTTGTTTGGGCGATTTTCATTGTTTTTTAAATTCCGTGATGAGCGCGCGAATTTCGTCGATTGTTTTGCGTGTTTGTTTGAAGCGTTCGCTATCGTCGATGGCTTGAAAGATATAGGCGGCTTCTTCGAGGTCGTGGAGGGCGAGATGAAGGAGTCCGCGCTCGGTATAGGCTTTCGCGGAGAGGTTGAGGAGGGGGCCGAGATGGTGGAACTGTTCGGAGGCGTGTATGTGGTTTTGAACGGACTGGAGTTCGGTGAAGAAATCGCCCCAGCGGCCGGAGGATTTGCAGATATCAAAGAGTGGATACAGGAGCGTGATCAGGGCGGCGAGGCCGTCGGGGCCGACGTCTGCGCGGAGAGTGTCGGAGATATGCGCGGCGGCCTGTTCGGGGCGGCCGAGTTTGAAGAGGGCGCGCGCGATGCTGTGGGCGGCTTCGACTCGGACGGGAGTGTCGCCGACGCCGACGGCGTTTTCGGCGGCGATATTGAGGTGTGGTATGGCTTCTTCGTCGCGGCCGAGGTCGGTGAGCGAGGCGCCGATGACGGCTTCCGCGTGGGCGAGGACGCGCGGGTCCTGTTTTTCCCAAGCCCAGTCGGCGGCCTGAAAGAGCGGGTGCAGGGATTCCTCGAGATTGCCCTGAGCGCGGCGCGCGCGGCCGATCATGATGCGGACCCAGGCGAGCGCGTCTTCTTTTTTCTCGGCTGCGGCGAGTTCCTCGCAGATGAGGTAGAACTCGATGGCGCCCTCGAGGTCGCCGCGGCGGGCGAGCAGGTTGCCGAGTTCGAACATGACGAGGCGCTGCATTTCAGGGATCGCGGAGCCGGTTTCCATCGCGCGCTCGTCGAGCCGGAGCCAAAGTTGTTCGGCGGTCATCCAGTCGCCGGCGAAGACGGCGAGATGGACTGCCGCCCGGATTTTCTTGACCGCTGCGGGCCAGTCGCCGCCGGCGAAGTTGTCGAACGCGTCGCGGCGGATGCGCTCGACGCCGAGGTGGGCGAGCGCCTGAAGGAGATCTTTCGCGGGGCTGTCGAATCCGTGGTCGCCTTCGAGCGCCCGGATCAGGTCGAGGCTGGCGTCGGGCTGCTGCATGAACGCTTCGAAAAGCGGTTTGATGTCCGGCGCGTTAAGAACCTTGCGTAGCGGGTCGAGCAGCGGCGAGCGCGCTCCGCGCGAGGATGTCCCGTGCTCGGCGATGATGCTCCGCCGAGCCTCAAGAAAGTCAATTACTTTCCCCTGCCGTTTGTTGGTTCCGTTTTCGCCGTCCGCCATAAACGCTTTCCTTCCCGCCATGCACCCTATCAGCAACACCGTTAATTTTTCGCGCTCTTCATGCCGGCCCTTTTGATGAATGGTTTCATATTAGAGCGCCCCGCGCCGCGTTTGTCCACAACGGCGAAAAGGTTTTAAAAGAGAATTGCGACGCCTTCAGGGAAGCGCGAGAGATGTTTTGTGAATGTCCGGCGCTGTCTGATGTCGCGCGAGCGGTTCGGAAATCCGCATTAACGCGCAGCGGCGGTTTCGCGGTCCTGCGGCGCGCGGCGAAAACGTGGAAATAGATATTTGTTCAGTCGCTTTTTTCATGCAGTCGCGGACAGCGAAATATTTTTTCAGTTATTCCGACTCAAAACAGCGCGTTTAAGCGCTCTTTAAAGTGAAAAGCTTTTCGCGGAAAAGGCGGCTGAAACGAAAGCGGCATTAGACCTTGGACTTTAGACCTCAAGCTTAGAATCAAATATTTATAGTTTCAAATCATTAAGTCTAAAGCCAAAGGTCAAACGCCTATAGCCGCAATTTGAAATGAAACATATAAGGGGGAAAGCGGACATGATGGATAAACAGGTTGAGCAGGGAAATGAGGCTGCGCGGGTGAAAGATATAACGGATGTGGAAATATTTCGCGCCGGGACGTGGACGGACAGCGCGGGGCGGACGGTGACGTACGGCAACACAAATGATGTCGGCAACAGTCCGGCATGGAATGAGCCGGTGATCTATAGGAACCACGAATCGAATAAAACAGCGACGATATATTTCGAGTGCGCGCCTTACAATCTCGCGCGCTTCGCCGCGGCGGGAGTGACAAGAAACGGGACAAATCTCGATGTCGCCGCGGGCGGTTCGATAACTTCGCCGGAGATCAAGCCGTGGGACGTATCTCAGTGGAGCTCGATTACATTCACGGCATCCGGCGGCGAGGCGACAATGTATACGCGGACGTCGGGCGATAACGGCGCGTCCTGGACCTCTTGGGTGGCGCGGGCGTCCGGCGCTGATCTTACAGGCATCTCGTGCGGCCTCAACGGAAATGACATTATTCAGTGGAAGCTTGAAAACGCGGCCGGAACCTGCTTGTTGTCAAACGTCACTATCAATTTCACTTATAACCGGGAAACGCTGCCCGAATATACGGAGGAATGGCAGGGAGGGACGCGAATACCGACATTCGCGAAGAGCGGCGAGTATTTCACGCTTCAGAGAAAGATGCCGGCTGACAGCGAGAACGTGACGGTGTCGCTGTTAAGGGACGACGGAACCGCCGAGCCGCTGGCGTCCGCGTCGGCTGAGAGAACGGATATCGGCTTGTGGCGGTGGTCGACGCAGAACATTGCGGCGCAGCCGGAAACGGCTGCGCATTTTGTCGCCAGGTTCACCGATCAGAACATGAACAAGGCGCTTTTCGATCTATACATAGGAGGCGCGGAGGACTTAACGATCGCAACGGACAGGAATGTGAAATCGATGTTGTGAGGTTGCGCCGAAGCGGCGCGCGCTGAAAGGAAGGTGAAGCCATGAGTGAAGTCAGCGGAATTAGCAAGGACATAGAGTGGATACGCGAGAGTCTCGAACGGATCGAGGGGCGTCTCGACGGGCTAAACATCGGCTGCCGGGAGCGGCACCACGACATCGACCGCGATCTTGCCGCGCTGCGCGTGAAGGCGGGGTTGTACGGCGCTCTTGCCGGGGCGGTGCCGGCGGCGGTTTCCGTTCTCGTTATTCTGCTCAGGCATTTATAAGAAAAAACGGAGGTGAGGGTCATGGCGCATTTGGCGTTGAGCGACTATGTGTTGCTCGGGATCATAGTAATGATGGTCATAGGGAAGGCGATGAAGCTTTGCGGCTGGGACCGCGGGGCGCTGATAGCGGACGAACTCGAGGACGCGCTGCAGCGTTCGAGGGAACTCATAGCGGGCGCGCGAGCGGGCGAGGGCGCGTTTAATATCGACAAAGCGAGCGAGGCGGCGGCTGCGCGGATCAAAGGCGCTTCGGCGGCTGATGTGAGGCCGATAGTCGAGTCGCTTGTCAGCGACGCCGCTGACAACCGGTACGGAGTGAGCGTCACGCTCGACAGCGACGGAAACGTGAAAGTTGACCCGTCCGGGCTTGCGGCGAAGGCGGCGCGCAAGGCGGGCAAGTGGCTGAAAAAAGTGTTTTGACATCGGTTTGGCGGATATTCATTTCGTGTAGGGGCGCAGCAATGCTGCGCCCCTTTTTTTTGCGACATTTCACCTATCAAAGGAGACTGATATGGAAACAAATAAAAAGCTCAGCGAACATTTTACGAGGAAGGAATTCGAATGCCCCTGCTGCGGGCAGGCGGAAATTGATCCGGAACTGATTGCGCTGCTGGAAAAAATCCGCGCAAGTCTCGGCGGCAAGGTTGTCGTGACATCAGGATACAGGTGCAGGAAACACAACAGGAAGGTAGGAGGGGCCGAGGGCAGCTATCACTGTCGCGGAATGGCGGCGGACATCAAGGTGGAGGGAGCGGCGCCGGAGCGCGTGGCGAAGTGCGCGGAGAGTATATTGGGCGGCGGCGGCGGGGTAGGGCGATACGGGAGTTGGACGCACGTTGACTCGCGGGTGGCGAAAGCGCGGTGGCGCGGGTGAGTTGTTGCGCGCGTGATTTGTTTGCGATATATTGTCGCTATAAAGCGTAATCGGGGATAAAGCGATGGATATAATAACGGGAGGCTCCGGGTTGCTGGGTCGCAATCTTGCGCGCGCTCTGCGTGACCGGGGGCGAGAGGTCCGGATTTACGATTTCCTGGCTCCCGAGCCAGCGGTGGAAGGCGTTGAGTTCGTGCGCGGCGACATTCGGGATGCCGGGTCGGTTGCGCTGGCATGCGGCGGGGCGGAGCGCATATATCATCTCGCGGCGCTGATGCATGTGGGCCGGATCGAGCCGAAGACTGTGCGCGAGGTGAATATCGGCGGGCTGGAAAACGTGATGGCGGCGGCGGAGAGACGCGGCGCGCGCCGCATAGTGTTCACGTCGACGATCGAGCTGTACGGGGTGAAGCCGGAAGTTCCATGCCGCGAGGACTCGCGGAAGGAGCCGCCGGAGGGTTATCCGGCGCACAAGTGGGCGTCGGAGCAGAAGCTGACTGCGTTTATGCAACGGACCGGCGTTGAGGCGTCTTTCACGCGGATGCCGATGATATTCGGTCCGGGCTTTTACCACTATAAGATCGTGTTGCTGTTTTTCGAAGCGCTGGCGCTCGGGCTGCCGATTCCGGTGTTGGACGAAGGCGGCCGGCTGGGCAAGGCTGTGGCGCTGTCTGACGCTGTGGAAGGCCTGACGCTCGCCGGTGAGCGCCCGGAGGCGGCGGGAGAGGCGTTCAATATTTGCTGTGAGGAGACATGGACGCATCGCGAACTGATTGAAGACGTGATCGGGCGTGTCGGTTCGCGGAGCCGTGTTGTCGGCGTTCCGTCCGGCCCTTTGCGCGCCGGATTCGGCGTTCTTGCGGCGCTCGGCCTTAACCCGGTCGCGGAAGAGCATTTCAATTTCGCGCTTCACGATTGCGTTTACGATATAATGAAGGCGAAGACGCTGCTGGGTTACGCGCCGGCGAAGTCGACCGCCGAGGCGCTGGCGGAGACATACGAGGCGTACATGGCGGGCGGGCGTCGCGAGCTGGGCAAAGCGGTCGCGAACAGTCTTATAAAAAAATGAACGGCGCGCCGCGGAAAAAGGAGGATATATGTTCAAGGTTGCATGGTTTGAGGATTGCCTGCTGGATGTTGTGTGTCCTGAGGGCCGGAGAGTGACGCGCAAGACGCTGGACGATCCGCGCGCGACGTTTGTGTGGGGGAAGCTGATGGACCCGGCGTTCATAGCGAAACTGGTCGGAAGGCCGGCGCCGTTCTGCGCTGCGGAGATAAGGGGATACGAACGCGTGAAGACGCCGGAGTTTTACGCGCTGCGGAAGAAAGCGGGCGCGACGACGCAAGGCGTTGTCCTGCTCGGCCTGACGGATAACGAGATAGACGCGCTGAACGCGTTCGAGCAGATTCCGGACGTTATGGAACGGCGCAGGATCGAGGCGTCGATGGGAGTCATGAAAAGACAGGTGTATTTTTACATCAAGCGGGGAACGCGTTGAGAGCCGGCGCGACCCGAACATTGACAGAAAAATAATATAAAAATAGAATTTGAAAGCATTAGATAAAAGAAAAATTCGAGAAAGCAGGCGGGGAGGAACGTATGAAAAATAAATATGCAATACTGGCGATAGGAATGGCGCTGTTTGTCGCGGCGGCGGCGGGTTGCGCCAAGAAGGCGTCGTACAACTATTATTCGCCGATGGGCGCCGGATTTTCCGTCGAGTTGCCTCCGGACATAAAGACCATGACTCCGGAAGTGCAGAGCATAATGACGCCGGTGGGCCCGAGAACGATGAGCATGTACTCGGCCGAGTCAAAGAATGTCGCGCTGTACGTGAGCGAGTTCAGGCTCAACCTGCCCGATGGAGCGATGCTGGACGTGAAGAAAGCGCTCGAAGGCGGTTTGGTGAAAGTCACAGGCAACGGGAAGGTTTTGAAAAAAGAGGAAATAACGGTGGACGGGAATCCCGGTTTTTCAGCGCGGATACAGACGCAATCTGAAAACGGGGAGGTTTTCATACAGCTCGTGCAGGTCATAGCGGGTTCGACGCAATTCCAGCTTCAGGCGCAGGCGAAGGCTGAAAAGAAACTGGATACTCCGGAAGTGAAGCGATTCATCGAGTCGCTGAAGATAACGGCGCCGAAACCCGAAGCGCCGGCAGCCGCGCCCGCCGAAAAGCCGGCGGAGAAGTCGCCGGCGAAACCGGCTCCCGTGAAATAAGAAGAGCGGCAATATTTAGAGACGTTGACACCGTTAAGCAAGAGATACAAATAAACAAAGCCCTTTTTTATATTGTAATGTTCATTATTTGAAGTTAGGTATAACAGATGTGGTTAGGCTTGAGCATCGTTTTATTCATTTCAACAATTATCAGCAACCTGATTGTATTCTATTTCTTGCTTTTAAGGCGACCGGCGGAGAAAAGGCAAAAAGCGGTTATAAAAATAACGTTCAGATCATATTTAGTTCAAGCAACAGTATGGCTGCTATTAATATTATTCCCTTATTCCGGAATGAGCTTCATTGTTCATTTCGATATCGACATGATGAAGAATCTTTTGTTTGTTCTAATATTTTTAGCAATATTAGTTAATTGCGTTCCATTATTTGTTGTGCGACTGGAACAAAATGTATTCAAGATAGCCAATAGATCGTACGGGCCATTAAGATTGTTCGTAAGAGCAAATGGTTGGAGCATTTTGTTTACAATTGCATTGCTGCTTGTATACATTTCGATAAATCAATTATTAGGAATTGAGCAAATGTATTAATTGCCGGCGTTAAGCGGTGTCGGCCTGAAGCCCGACAGCAACAAAAGACAAAATCACAATAAGAATAATGTTTCGAAGTTCAAATATTAAAAGCAGGACGCAAAGCGTCCTTGTCTGCATTCCCACGCAAAGCGTGGGAACGAGGAATCGTTTAACAAGGCGGCGATAGTTCACCGCAATCCAAGTAAATACATCAAAGCGGGGAGATCGGCAACTGAGACCCGCGCTCCCAATATTCTCAATAAAACGCGGTGTCACCTTATCCCGACTAATTCGGAGATGTTGAATTTGCGCGACAGGATGATCGCGGTTTCGACTGCCGACGGCGAGATGCGAGACGCAGCGGCCGCGAATTTGCCGATGGGCGATAACAGCGCCTCACGGCTCCGGTGTTGTATCACGTCGGCTATCTTTTTGCCGGTGTCGGCCTGCGTGACGTGCGCCGGCCGCCCCGGAGAAATGCGCTCGCCGCCGGAACCGATCACCGTTTTCTCAGGATCGTTCTCGGTGAATCCGACGTACACGACGCCGACGTGAACGCCCTCCGGCGCAAGCTCGCAGCGTAGCGAATCGGCAAGTCCGCGCAGCGCGCTTTTAGTGGCGCAGTAGAGCGACCCCGTAGGCAGTCCGATCAGGCCGGCGATGCTCGAGATGAACACGAGGCTTCCTTTGTTAGCTTTGATTTGCGGTATCGCGTAAAGAGTCGGGTAGATGCACCCGAGCAGGTTCACGCCTATTATCTCGCGGCAGGTTTCCGCTGTGAGGTCCTCGAAATTTGAGCGCATTGAGACGCCCGCGTTGTTTACTAATATGTCCAAGCCGCCGAACCCTGAGATGACGCTCTCAATCATCGTCCGGCAGGACTCCGGATCCGAAACGTCCGCCTGAACGCTGATCACGTCGAACCCCTCCGACTTGAGTTGCTTTTCTGCGCTTGCGAGCTTGTCCGCGCTGCGCGCGTTCAGGGCGATTTTCGCGCCGCGGCTCGCCAGCGCCCGCGCCGTCGCCAGCCCGATTCCCCGGCTGCTGCCTGTTATCAAAGCCACTTTATTTTTCAGATCGTACGTTCCCATTGTTTTTCTCCTTCAGATTATTCACGATTCGGCATATTGAACCGAATCGGGCGTCGGGCGCAGCATGCTGCGCCCCTACTTATCCGTATATCCGTTATCAACGAGCCAGCGCCATGAGTCTTCGACCGCCGTCTCAACAGGCGTTTGCGGCATGGACAATTCGCGAACCGCCTTAGCCGCGCTGTAATACGCGCCAACGCATGAGCTGCGCGCCATCTCGAAATTTATCTCCGGGGCCTTGCGGGTCAATTCTCCGTATACCGTTCCCGCCGCGCCGGCCGCGAGCATCAGGGCCGCCGGTATCTCGATTTTCGGCGCGCGCACGCCGACAACTTTCGCGATCACTTCGAATATCTCTTTCATGTTCATGTTTCTGTTTCCAAGGATATAACATTCTCCGGCGCGTCCCTTTTCGAGCGCCCCGATCATTCCTTTCGCCACGTCCGCAGCGTGCGCGAAACAACGGCCGCCCGGCGGGTAAAACGGCGGCTTCATGCTCGCGAGCTTCACTATCATTTTCCCCGAACTCGGCGTTGAATCGTACGCCCCGAACATGAATGTCGGATTCACAACCACCGCGTCGATGCGCCCCTCTCGCACGCGCTGCATAACGATTTTCTGCGCTTTCAGCTTCGAATCGAAATAGGCGAGTCCGAAATCCGCATACTTGTAAGGCGTCTCCTCGACGCCGGGATTCTCTTTCGTTCCGTAACCTATGGAGCTTGCCGACCCGACATGCACAAGCCGCTTAACGCCGCATCGCTCGGCTGAATCGAGAACGTTGCAGGTTCCGCCGACGTTCACAGCCGTTATCTTCGGATCGCGCGGCGGCCACATAGCGGTCGACGCGGCAACGTGGAATATGCTCTCGCAGCCTTTGACCGCCGCTTCAACATCCGCCGCAGCCGTCAGATCGCCGCTCATCTTCTCGACAGGCAGTCCGTCGAGCGTCGTCGAGCGGCTCGCCGGATGCAAAAACACCCGAATCTCGTAGTCCTTCGCGAGCAGTTCCCTCACAAGGTTGCTCCCCAGCAGTCCGTCGGCTCCGGTTACAAGCGCTTTCATGGTTTACCTCGGTTTTCAATTGATCGGTTTGCGCCTCGTCCCGTAAGGGGGCGGGAAAATATTTTCGCGCCATCCGCTTGACGATGTTTGACCGAACGGTTAATATAATAGTACAGGTTGACCGAGCGGTCAAGGCGGGCGTCGAAAATTATTTAACTGAGTTAGGAAACAAGCTCATTATGAAAAAAGCTGAACCGCAAATGAAAAGCGGCGAAGCGAACGGAAATGCGACCGACACGAGGGAGCAAATCCTGAAGGCGGCAGAAGCGCTTTTCATCGAGCGCGGTTTCGACGGCGTGAGCGTGAACGACGTGGCGGTGAACGCAGGATTCGCTAAAGGACTTGTGTTCTATTACTTCGGAAATAAGAAGGAGTTGTTCGATTCCGTGCTGGACATTTACTACACGGCGCAGGCCGGGGCGCTGCTCGGCGCGTTCGAGACCGGCGGCACGGTTCGAGACCGGCTTCATTCCGGAATCGACGCATATATAGATTTTATTGAGAAGAATCCTGGCTATCCGCGGCTGATACAGCGCGAGATCTGTTCCGGGGCGCGAAACACGGACAAGATAGTGCAATACATGGAACCGCTGCACAGTTGGGGAACTTCGCTGCTGGGCGGCATGGTTGCGGAGACGGGACCGATGTCTGCGCGGCATTTTTTCGTCAGCTTTTTCGGCATGGTCATTAACTACTACACCTATTCACACGTGCTCGGCAGGCTGTGGGGCGGCAACCCGCTCGAAGAGAGCGCGCTTCGCGAGCGGCGCGAACACATACATTCGCTGCTGGACGCCTCGCTCGACAAGTATGTAACGGAGGATTGATATGCAAAGCGTAATAGAAAAAACGGAAAGCCGGATCGACCGGCTGCTTGCGAAATACAGAAGCGATATTCCGGCGATCTCGACCGAGCGCGCGAAGTTTTTCACCGAAAAATGGAAAGAGACCGAAAGCTCGGGTCTGCCTGCGCCGGTCCGCATTGCGCTCTCCATGAAACACGTTTACGAAAATATGACATTCTATCTCGACCCGGACGACAGGATCGCGGGCTACTGGACCGAATATTTTCTGGGGATGCCGCTCGACATCGAGCGCGGCGTTTTCAACACGGTGCTCGAAACGGAACTGTCGCGCGGCTCGATTCTCGCGTTCAGGATAAAGTCGTTCGCAGGCACGTTTTCATATCTGTTAAAGAAGCGCGGAGTCCGCGAGTTCGTGCGGAACGCGCGCATGACCCGCGCGAGCGGCCCGCAGCCGATGAATCTCGGGCTGGACACCATGTCCGAGCGGAAAATCAATCCGTTCGTCATCGATCCTGACGACAAAACGCTGCTTCTGAATGAACTGCTTACGTGGTGGAAGGGCAAAACGGTTGTCGATGAGCTACAGCGGGAGATCAACGATTCCGGCATGCTCGGCAAGGACATGCGGGATTTCAATCTCGCCATGCCCGCGAACACCTCGCGCCAGACGATGATGATTTCGACGTGCTCCACAATATCCACCTATCAGGGCCACGTGATACTGGACTTCGAAAACGTGTTGAGCAAGGGGCTCGAAGCGATGGCGGCGGAAGTTCAGGCGCGGCTCGACCGCGGCGGCTTGTCGGACGCCGAGCGCGCGGTCGTCGAGTCCATGCGGATCTCGATCGAGGGCGTCTCGATATACGCGCGGCGTCTCGCTGAAAGAATCGAGCGCGGGATCGAATCGGAGACAGACGCGGAGATGAAGGCCGAACTGGGCCGCCTGCTCGATGTCTGCCGCGCCGTTCCGCTGAAGCCGGCGCGGAGTTTCCGCGAGGCTGTTCAGTCGGCGTGGACCATCAAAACAGCGGTCGAACTCGCGCATCCTGTGAACCTGCACTGCTTCGGCAGAATGGATCAGATTCTTTTCCCGTACTATGAAAAAGACATCCGCGAGGGCGCGATCACGCGCGACGAAGCGCGCGAACTTCTCGACGAGCTTCTCCTGAAAGTCATGTCGCAGAACATTCGGCCGGAGTCGAACATCCTCTCCGGTTTCTATCACCGGTTTCTCGGATCGACTCCGGTTACGATCGGCGGCGTGAAGCCGGACGGCTCGGACGCGACCAACGAACTTACCTATGTTTTCCTCGACGCCGCGAAAAGCTCGCGCGCTGTCACAAACGTTTCCATCCGCGTACACAGCGGAACGCCGGATGACTTGCTGCTGCGCGCGACCGAGGTTATGCATGCGGGCTGCTCGAACCTTTCGTTTTTCAATGACGATGTTAATGTCGAAGCGATGCAGAGGCGCGGGTTCGAACCGGCGGACGCGCGAGACTATGCCGTGATGGGATGCGTCGAGATGCTGTGCCCCGGAAAAACAGGCGGAATGAGCGCCAACGCGCTTCTGCTCTGCCGGCTGCTCGACATTTTTTTGCGAAACGGCGATTCCCAGACGCTCATAGCGAAAGTCGACGGCGTCGGCCTGAAAACCGGCGACCCGGATTCATTTGAAACATTCGAAAGTTTCACGGACGCGTTTGTCGAACAGGCGAAGAGCCAGATCAAACTCCTCGCCGACGCATCGAACGTGCGCGACCGGCTGTTCGCGGAGCGGCTTCCCGCGCCATACATTTCGGCTTTCATGGGCGGCTGTCTCGATTCGGCAAAAGACGTCACCTCCGGCGGCGCCGCGTACGACCTGTCCGGCATTTCATTCATCAACAGCATCGCGAATCTCGTGGATTCACTGCATGTCATAAACAAACTCGTTTTCGAAAAGCGCGAGATGACTGTCGCTCAACTTATGGAAGCGATAAACCGGAATTTCGAGGGCCACGAGGACATTCTAAAGAAGATCAAAAGCGTTCCCGGCAGATGGGGCAACGGCGATCCGGAAGTGGACGCGCTGGCCCGCGGGCTGACGACGCGGCTCTTCGAGGAGACATACAAATACAAATCATACCGGGGCGGCGTTTTCGTGCCCTACGTTATCAGCATGACGACGCACACGATTGACGGCCGGATATCGATCGCTTCTCCGGACGGGCGCGCGGCCGCGACGCCTTACGCGGCGAGCTGCAACCCCTACAACGTCGAGCGCAACGGGGTGACCGCCGCAATGATATCCGTAGCGGCGCTCGATTACAAAGACGTGCTCGGCTGCGCGGTGAACATGCGGTTTCACCCGACGGCGGTCGGCGACCGAGAGGAAACGCGCCGGAAGTGGATCGCGCTGCTCCGCACATATTTCAAGCTCGGAGGCCAGCAGCTTCAGCCGACTGTAGCTTCGGCGGAGATGCTTCGCGCGGCGCAGAAGGACCCGGATTCATATCGCGACCTGTCCGTGAAGGTCGGTGGCTACAGCACCTATTTCGTCGATCTCGGGATCGAGATACAGAACGAGGTTATTGCCAGAACGGAACACAGCAGCGCCGGATGAGCGGGATTTCCGGCTCCGGTTTTCGCATCCGGGACAAAGCAAAACAAATTGCGCAATAAACAACTAAATATAAAACACGAGGAGGATCAGAATGGGATTCGTAAGGACGCAGGAGGAAATCGACAACTATTACAGTCACGCAATCCGCGAGTTTCCGGGCGCGAAAATGCTCGGAGTGATGTACGAGACCGAGCCGGGGATTATCGCGAAGCTGCTGCCGCCGCCGCTCGAACCGGCCGCGGAGCCATGGGCGCTTTGCTATATAGCGCATTTTCCGGACACCAATCTCGGGCCAGGCTACCGCGAGGGCGGCCTGTTCATACGCTGCCAATACAAGGGCGAAGTCGGCAACTACTGCCTCTCGATGCCGCTCGACGGGACGGATGACCGGATTTTCAACGGCCGCGATATTTACGGATTCCCAAAGAAAGTCGGGAAGGTCAGCCTGAGCCGCGAGGGCGACAAGGCGGAAGGGTGGGTCGAACGGCACGGGGTGCGTTTTGTCACCCTGCGCTCCGAGTTGAAGATGAAGATGGACGCGCCGCCGCTCAAGGTCGGCCCGAGCTACCTTTTCAAATTCATGCCCTCAGCCACTCTTAAGCCCGGTTTCGACGGCCCGATCCTGCTCGTGAAGCAGCGCACGGAGATCGAATACCAATGCTTCGAGATGGGGCCCGGCGAAATTGTTTTCAACGAATCCATTCACGATCCGTGGAGCGAAGTGAAATGCAAGAGCGTAATCGCATCTTATTATTTCACGAGCGTAAACCGAATGCTGCCCGGCGAAGTCGTCGGCGAAGCGGACCCGGAAACTTTTACTCCGTATTCATTCTCAAGAACTGATTGGGGGTACGAGAAATGATCGATTTCACGCCGACTAAGGACCAGAACGAACTTGTTAAGATGGCAAAGAAATTTGCGAAGGAAATAGTTAAGCCGGCGGAGATCGAACTGGATCACATGCACGATCCGGAGGAAACGTTTAAGAGCGAAATCTTCAAAAATGTGATGAAACACGCCTGCGAGCTCGGCTTCAACAAGATGACAATCAGAGAAGACTTCGGCGGCTTGGGGCTGGACGCGCAGACCGCGGGCCTTTTATGGGAGGAGCTGGCGGTAGGCGGGATCGGAATCACCGGAACGCTGCTCGCCTGCTCGGTTGTTCCGTTGTTCATCAGCGTGCTCGCGCCCGGGCGCAAAGACCTCGTTGATCAATACGTGCGCCCCTATTGCGCGGACGCAACCGGCGAATACATCACCGCGTGGTGCAGCAGCGAGCCGAACGTCGGCTCGGACGGAAGCAACTACAAGGATAAGTCAGTTCGCCACAAAACGACCGCCCGCAAAGAGGGCGACGAGTGGGTCATCGACGGCGCGAAAAGCGCGTTCGTCAGCAACGGCGGCATAGCGCGCGACTATCTCGTATTCGCGAACGTAGACCCGGAAAAGGGAATCTGCGGGTCGGGCGTTTTCCTGGTTCCGAACGGGCCGGGCGTGAGCCACGGCCGCATGCTCGACAAGCTCGGCATGCGCGCGCTGAATCAGTCGGACGTGTTTTTCGACAACGCGCGAATTCCGGAGAGTTACCAGATTGTGCCGCACGGAGACAACTATCCGATGATTCACAACTCGATCAAAACCGTCGGCAACATAGGAGTCGGCTATCTCGCTCTCGGGTTGATGCGCGCCGCGTTCGAGGAAGCGCTCGCCTACGCAAAGGAACGCGTGCAGTTCGGCAAACCGCTCATCGAGCATCAGGCGATCGGGTTCCGGCTGTTCGAATGCTGGCAGGCGATCGAGGCCTCCCGCGCGCTGCTCTGGAAAGCCTCCTGGACGCTCGCCAAGCAGTTCATGGGCGACCTGAAACTGAGCGCAACCGCGCGCGTGTTCGCTTCGAACATGGCTATGAAACACACCGTTGAAATGGTTCAGGTGTTCGGCGGCTACGGCATCTCGAAGGAATACAACATCGAAAAATATATGCGCGACGCGAAGCTGCTCCAGATCATGGACGCAACGAACGAAATCATGACGACTAAAGCGATCGCGATGATGTAATCGATATTGCTTGTGGTTCCATATAAGGGCGCGGCATGCCGCGCCCTTTTTTCATGGTCAAAAACACAGATGAAAAGATGAGCGGACAATGTTATAATTGCTTTGCGTTCTTCTACGCGTTGTTATTTGCCTAAAGGAGACCATGAATAATTGCTGCAGGAACGGAATGAAAAAATAAAAAGCGAGTTCAAAACAATAAGATCGAGACAGCTTCTTGTGACTTTACCTATATTGCCAGTCATGATTTTTGTTCTAATATTTGGAGAAAAGAAACCGCCCGTTATGTTGTTGGGCATTCAGTTGATGCCGATAGCGGTTGTCATGGCGGCATTATGTTTGATTTTCTCGATATGGCATTGGAGATGTCCGGCCTGCAAAGGCTATCTCGGAAAACGTATCAACCCGAAGCGCTGCCCGAAATGCGGCGTCGAACTTCGATAACATTTAGGGCGCAGCATGCCGCGCCCCTACGAAAAACAAGCCTTAGCGCCTAATCCCATTTGGTGAAGCCGTAGCCGACGAGTTCGGTGTAGGCGTCGCCTTTGACCTCTTTGCCCTGAATCGTGCCGTCGACCGTGCAGGCGCCTTCCCAGATGGCGCGCATCGGCCCGTAAGCCCGCATCTCCTGCTCGAGCATCTCCGGCTTGAGGGTGAACGTCATTCCGAGCGACGGGATCGCTATCATCCAGCCGGACGGGTATTCGATTCCGGTTTCCTTGCTCGTCCACTTTCCGAGCGATTCGATCACCACATCGTGAACGACCGCCGTGCGGCCGTCCGCCCACTGCACGGTGCCGAGCCTGTTGAAGCGGTCGCCTTTTTTGATGTCGCGCAGCGCTGAGAGATTCAAATCCGTTCCGTCCGGGAGCGAGATGCAGAACCAGTCCCAACCGACGGGTTTGCTTTCGTCGACAATTTCGCCGTACTGGTGGTCGTGCCAGATCGTGCCTGTGACCTGCCGGTCCTCGCCGTCGATATGCAGAACTCCCTTGGCGTCCAGCCGCGTAAAGGAATAGTAAAACATGTCCTTGCCTTCGAACATGCCGACGTTTCCCACACCGCCGACGAACATCGGCCCGCGCGTATTCTTCATAGTAAGGTCCAACGTGAACGCGGCGTCCTGAATGCGCGTTTTGTATTCATACGTTGTCCACTCGCGGCCTTCGCCGGCTGTTTTCTGAAAAATCTGGTCGCCGTACTTAATCGCCAGCGTGTCTTTTTTTACAATCGGTTTTCCCTGAATGTATTTGTGATATTTCTCGACAGTCGTTCTGTCCGTCATATCGGACGGCAGCGTCTTTTTAATTTTTTCGGGGATGCCTGCGAGCACCTGTTCCATCATCTTCACCATGTCCTTCTCAAGCAAAGAGCCGGCATAAAACTTCTTCGAGTCCTTTTCGACGAGTTGATAGATCATGAAATGCTGTCTCGGGAAGTTGCCGTACTTCGCTGTGAAGAAGCTGGCCATGACGCCGTAGCGGCGGCCCTGCGCGTCCGAAAGGTGGCCGGCGTAGTACCACCATTCGACCGGCTGATCGTGTGGCAGTTCGTCCTCCGGCAGCTTCACCTGCGGTATCGCCACCGTCATCTCCGCCCGCGTCCGGGCAGCGAATGCCGCCAGCCCGATTATCAGCGCCGCGATAAAAATGATTGCCATGTTCCTTTTCATCTTCTGCTCCCCATTGGCCGTTGTCGATTTTGTCATTATTGAGTTGCCCCAAAAAACCGTTGCGTCGCTACATTTTACTTGAAAATTGCCTTCCGCAACAGATGTGATTTATATCAATATAAATAGAATTCTTTATCCTGATTGCAAAAACATTAATCGATGATTAAAATTAAACCCCATGGCGAATCAGACTTTAGGATACATCAATGTAATGCTCACCGTCATAGCGATATGCGGAGTCGCGCTTGCCGTGACAATTTACTGGGTCGCGAAGAGCCTCATCAGCGGCACGGCGTCGCTCAAGAAGCTTATCGAGACGGTGGACTACAATGTCCATACATCAGTGGACATGATCCAGCGCTCGATAACCGACATCAACACGATCACGCAGAAGGCGAGCGACCAGATGGAGCGGATCGAGGCGATCATCACGGACGCGCATCAGATCGGCGTCGACGCGCGCACGTCGATGAGCATGATCGAGTCGACGCTTGTTCCGACGTTAGTCAGCCTGCACGCGATCTCAGCCGGGCTGCGCAAGGGGCTCGACACGTGGCGCGAGGGTTCTCCCGACGGGAGCTACCGCAAGACGGAAGCGGCCGGAGAGCCGGAAAGCGCCGGAGACTCTGATTCATAATTCCGGCTGCAAACAGGCGGACAAGATCAACTGGCCATAATAAGGTTGAAACGGATAATAATGGATAAAGAGATAATAAGGGACTGGAAATTCTGGGTATCGCTCGGCTCCGGATTTGTGGCAGGAGCGGTGGTTGCGCTGTTGTACGCGCCGATGGAAGGCGCGGAGATGCGCCGCCGGACGGGCGAACTGGCGTCGAACGTGGCGAGCAGCGCCGCCGGCGCCACGACGAAGGTCGCCGCAGCCGCCCAGAAAAGCGTCGCCGTCTATGGCTCCGCCGCGCGGAACGCCGGCTCGCAGATCGACCGGCTTTTCACCGCCGTCGCCGCCGGAGTCGACGAAGCGAACAGAGTGCGCGACGATTATAAGAAAAAGTCGGAAGCGTTGAAAAATAACAGCATCTGAATAACGCGGCCGGCCGGAATAAAAAATGGAAAAAGAAGCTCTACAAAAAGTAATAGACCGGTTGAAGGACATACCGACGCTGCCGCAGGTTGTCCAGCAGATCGTCGAGATCGTCGACAGTCCGCACACCTCGGCGTCCGACCTCAACAAGGCGATTTCGCACGATCAGGCGCTCTCGGCGAAAGTTCTCAAACTCGTTAATTCCGCCTTCTACGGGTTCCCGAAAAAAATCGAAACGCTCACGCAGGCGATCGTCATACTCGGCTTCAACACCGTGCGAAGTCTCGCGCTCAGCATCTCCATGCTCGACTTCTTCACCGGCCGTAGCGCGCGCGACCACCAGCTCAACTACGCCGAATACTGGAAGCACTCAATAGCAACCTCCATCATGGCCCGCGCGATCGCAAAGAAAACATTCCCCGCCATGGCCGAGGAAGCATTCGTTTCCGGACTCCTTCACGACATCGGCATCCTCATTCTCGACCAGTTCCTTCCGAGCGAGTACACAAAAGTTTTCGCCTTGATGAAGAAGGAAGGCATTCATCTGATTAAAGCCGAAAAGGAAGTAATGAACATCACGCACTGCGAAGTCGGCCGGCTGCTCGCCATCAAATGGAACCTGCCGGACCCGCTGTTGTGCTCGATCAGCTACCACCACGCGCCGAGCCCGGCTCACGACTATTTCCCAATCGTCTCCACCGTCCACGCCGCCAACATCGGCGTCAAAATCCTTCACATCGGCGGCATCGGCGACGAAGACACCTACCGCTCGTTCCAGATCGACGAGGAAGCCCGCCGCGTGCTCCGGCTCGACAGCGATTTCCCCGAATCCTACGCCCCCGTCATGGAAGCAGGCATGAAGGAAGGCGAGGAATTCCTCCGCGCGATCACTTCGTAAAAGACTTTCTACTCACTGTTGGATCAAACGTTTTGGAAAGCATTCGGCTTTTTCTTTGTCGCGCTTATATTTCCACGCCGATGAGGAATCTGCACATTGACGATAAGCAATAACAGAGAATGGCAGAAAAGACATTTGAATCATTGCGTTAATATTGGCATTTGTAGTAATATGAGAATGACAAGCAAATGTTGTTGACCTAAATCACAAATAAATTTATAATTTCATGATATTGTTTATTTCATTTTATGATAAAAGTTGGAGTATTTAAATGGCGCAATGCAAATGGTGCGGTAAAAGCGGATTCTTTTTATCAATTAATGAAATAGGTCTTTGTTCAATTTGTACAAGCGTTGCGCAACCTTTTAGTAACAGAGTAGTTGAAATTGTTAATACGAGTCAGGATATTATAAATAAATCTAATAATCTAAAAACACAGATATCTCGTTGTGATGTAGTAATAACCAGATTAAATGATTTGTTAAAATACGAAAGTCGTGGCGTTCCAATTATTAATCCTCTACCATCGGAATTAATTATACGGTTTAAAAAACAAAAAACAGAACTTATAATATCTCATATTATCACAGAAATTGAGCGAGCAAAGGATAAAGCAGAACATTCAGCTACAATAAATAGCGGAATTAACGTTTTTAATAAAGCATCTAACATTATCATTGAATATTCCGATTTGATTGAAGACAAAAATATCCTGAAAACACTTGAAGAGACCATAAATGATAATATTCAGCGATTTAAGATTAAGAGATATATAGAAGACGCGAAAAAATATGAATTTAAAGAAAATACAAAAAAAGCTTATGATCTCTATATGGAAGCCTTATTCATTTTAGAAAAAGAAGATGAAGGAGTAAATACACTTAAGAATGAGATAAAAACAAAAGTAGAAATGTTAAAAAATAAAGAAGTACCAAAGCCAAAAAGTAAAAAACAAAATAATATATCACATTGCGTATCATGTGGAAACGAATTAAAAGAAGGGCAAAAGTTTTGTACTAAATGTGGAAGCAAGTATCCATAAATATCGGTAAATGTATTAAATTGTTGCTATTCACTTTCTTTAATCATATAGCCACATCGACATCCCCAATGTCTTGGTAATACAGGTATGCTTTCTATATCTGACAAATTATAAATATCCTTTTCTTTTTTACATAAAGAGCAGGATTCAGCGTCGTCCATACAGCTAATTTCCACTCTATTGAAAGATTCGCAAATATCAGTTGTAAAGGATTTTAGACGCACTTGATTTTCAGCCAATGCAATCTTAGTATTAGCATATATGTATGCTAAATATTCTTGATCTGTAATATCTTCATCAATACTTTCACAATAATTTATTAGATCAGGGCATGGAATAGCATCTCCTAAAAGAAGCAACATGCCATCTCCTGCTTCTTGAACACTTTTATTCATCAATTGACAAAATGCTATATGGGCTGAGATTTCTTTTTTACTTGCTTCATCAGTCATCAGATCTGAATATGAATGATTCATTAAAATAGAAGCTTCTTCCATCAAATAATCCGGCATCCCATCTTTCCAATCATATGGGGATAACATACCGCCAGTTGGCAGTAATATCTGCGTTGCTCGTCTGTATTCAACAATAATGTCTGAAGCAGATTTAATATCTTTTTCCTTTAAAAACAATTTTACATCTTTTTCGAGCTTCTCAAGAACCATTTTCTTGTCATGCTCGTGTTTTTCAATAATATCATTTCCTTTTTTTGTAGCCCGATATAATTCCAGTTTTGATGATTTAGATAACAGTGATTCAGAAACATCCTTGGGCATTTCTTTTAGCAGAGCATCGATTATATCTCTTTTTTTATAGTTTGATTTTAATTTTATTAAATGATTCTTTGCCATCTCTTTCAAGTCTTTTATTATATAAGCTCCAAATATCTTTTCCTTGACATCAGCATTCTGAATCAATCCCAATTGCAAAAACGAATTTATCTGCTTATCAGAATATCCAAATGAAATGTCCCATTTTTGCTTGGTTGTATTGTCGATTGGTTGAACTCTCGATGATACTGTCACAAGGAATTCACGAAGTGCATAAGACATTTCATCTATTTCCGGTATTGCAAGCTTATAACCGCATTTGCTACAAAAGTTTTTTTTATCAGGGTTTAATGCACCGCAATTAGTACAGTAAGGCATCGTAACACTCTCGATATTCATTGTGTCTTCACTATATTATACAAAAAAGATAACTAAAAATCATTTATAGAAATAAGTTGCCGTCATTCTTTCTACACATGCAATCATGTATATCCTTACAACTTTGTGTATTCTCTGTGTATCCTGCAAACATCAATCGCCAAAAAGCCATCTGAAATGAATCGTTTTTATATTCAGTCGAAAGCATTATAAGCAATGAAAAAAAGGGACAGGGATATTTACACTGCCTGTCCCTTTTTTTGTGTATCGCGGATTAGCATCCCGCTTTTCGCTCTTTTCACATAATCCGTTTTTGCGAGGCGTTTTATGCCGAAGCAATCCTGAACGGAGAGCGCGTCATTGCGAGGAAGCCGTTTTTAGGCTTACGAAGCAATCCCGAGCTCAATTCACATCTATACCGTATGATTCATTTGTTTTTCTTTTCCCCGTCTACTATACGCCGCTTCGCAGCTCACCCAATCTGAATCATTGCGACTGAATCCTAATGGCGGATCCTGGTTATTATTTCCGGCATATTTTTTCATCTGTGACGAGATTTGAGTATAATATGCGGAAAATTGGTTTTAGCGCAATCCGGCTTTCAGGGCCTCGTGAAATATGCGGCTCAGGGGTCGTTTGAAGAACGAATTTGATACGGGGAACGCCGGTTAAAAAACAGACAACTTGGAGTGGCTCATGAAAAAGGAATATGACGTTGTGATCGCTGGAGCGGGAGTGGCGGGCTGTGTGCTCGCGCGGGATTTGGCGAGGCTGGGCCACTCTGTCGCTGTGCTGGAAAAGTCAAAACGAGAAGACATGGGTCATGACTGGTGGGACACTGTCGAGTTGAGGGTTTTCGAGGAGGTCGACGTTCCGCCGCCGCCGCCGGAGGAGATCATGGGCTCGTTCAATTTCCTGCTTTTCTCGCCGTTGTCCTGCGCGGATATCATGGCAAACCAGCCGCCGACACATCTGAATCTCGACCGCAAAAGCCTCGCGAAACGACTGATAGCCGTTGCGGAGTCCGCCGGCGCAGAATTCCATTTCGAGACTTCCGTGCGGGAGCCCATTATGAAAGACGGCGCGGTTGCCGGCGTCAGGTGGGAGCGCAGCGGCGAGAGCGGCGAGGCGCTGGCGAAGATAACCGCCGACGCTTCAGGCATGAACGCGGTTCTGCGTGAGAAAATGCCAGAGACGCACGGGTTCAGTAAGAGCCTCAAGAAGAACGAGACGATACTCGGATACCGTGAGATACGCGAAGACCTGACCGACGGAAAGGGCCGCTCTATACTGACGCTCGGGAAGTACGACGGCGTCCAGTGGGTGAGCCGGGACACGCCGGGCCTTGTGGACATCAACGTCTGCATACTTGCGTCATGTCCCGACGGCGATCCGCGGAAGATACTTAAGGAAGTGATCGAGCAGGAAGGCGGCATCGGAGACAAGATAGTGCGCGGCGGCAAGGCCGCGAGAATCCCGCTGCGCAATGCGTTCGACTCCTTCGTGGCGCCCGGACTGGCGCTTGTCGGCGACTGCGCGAGCATGCCCAACCCCCTCAACGGCTCAGGCATATCATCGTCCATGCGCGCAGCGCATTTCGCAGCCAAGGCGATACATTCGGCAATCAGCGCAAACCGCAACGACGTCGCCGCGCTGTGGCAGTACAATGTGGACTACAAGGCAGCGCAGGACAGCAAGTTCGTGCGCATGTACGTCATACAGAAATACATATTCGCGGAAGACCGTTTCTACCTTGACCGCATAATGAAAAGCGGCGCGTTCGACATCGACTGGGACATGGAAAACAAACTCGGCCCCAAAGACAACCTGAAAAAGCTTCCGGGTTTCATCAAGCTTTTGCGCTATCCAAAGTTTTTCCTGAGGCTTCTGAAAACGCTCTATCTTTCGGAAATCGTCGGCCGTCACTTCAACAAGTATCCAAAGGAATATGATCAGCAGGCCTTTGAGAAATGGTCCGCAAAACTTGAATCACTCATCCTGCGGATCCCTTTGAACAAAGGCTGAAAAGCAAGCCCGCAAACAAGGTTCTTCGAGACGCTTCCTAATTTCATTTCTCACAGAGCCGATTTCTCATATGCTGTATTTGCCCGTATGTAGCGTTTGAAATGTGTGCGCAATGCGTAACCGGACGCGGGTGAAGCTGCAAGCATATCGTGCCACATTCTCCTATTCGTCAACAACTGCTCGCCAATTCGCAATTTCAATTATTTATATTTACCGCTTCGCCTTTTGCTATTTGGCAAATGCCCAATTTAGCGAAAGCCGGGAAAGCAATTACGCGCTAATAAGCGAAATTGAACTTTGGCGATTATTAAACGGGCGGCGGTAAGGGCGTCAGCGCCGCGGGCCTATCGGTCCCGTGGGTTTAGAGTCTTCGTCGGCCTGTTGTTCGAGAAGAACGGCGAGTTCCTTAAGAAGAGGCGTTTTGGCGATCGACTTCAGAGTCTTGATGTTTTCATACGCCTTGTCGAACTGTTTGACTTGGAGCAGGCCGAGGATGACGTTGCGCCATGCCTCCGCGTCCTGCGGATCGGACTCGGCGGCCTTCATCTCGGTTTTGAGATAGAGGGCGAAGGTGAGCTGATTGAGATCGAGGCCGGCGGTTTCCCGCATCAGAATGATCGCGTCGCGGGCGTCTTTGATGCGGTTCTGGTCGAGTAGAACGATGATCAGATTCGTCCATGCGTCGGCGATTTTCGGGGATATCTCGACGGCCCTTAAAAAGTGTTCGGCCGCGCCCGTGAAGTCGTCCTGCTGAAGCAGGGCGATGCCGAGGTTGTAATGGGCGTAAGCGAAATCGGGGCGCCTTTTAATAGCTTTTTCGAGCAGCGCGCGGGCCTTGTCGTGTTCTCCGACGTCGAGCAGGAATCCGCTGTAGTCGAGCAGGGTGAGGAGGGAGCTCGGCTCTTTTCTGAGCGCCTTGACGAAAAGAGAACGCGCCTCGTCGATGCTGCGCGTTCTGAGGTAGGTGTTGGCAAGGTTGTCCATGATGATGACCGAGTCGGGATTTTCGCGGAGCAGCGCTTTGTAAGTGTCGAGCGCGAGCGCCGTATCGCCTTTGAGGCTTGTGATATTGGCGAGCGCGAGCTTCACCTGTAAGCTGTCGGGTGAGACCGCCAGCGCTTTTTTGAAGTAAACCTCGGCGGCGTTAAGTTGTTTCTGTTCGATCATCTGGTTGCCGAGTTGAATGAAGGCGTCGATGTAAGTCGGGCTGATTTTAAGGGCTTCCTGATACCTCAGGGTGGCGTCCTCGCTCAGGTTGTAGCGGTCCAGCAACTGGCCGGCCATGAGGCTGACCTGCGCCGAATCCGGGTAAGATTTCACCGAGCGGTCGACGTATGCAAGGCCGGCGGCGTTATTGCCGTTCATGAACTCGCATTCCGCCATGCGGGTGTCGAGGAAGGAAACGAGGGCGCGCGTTTCGAAGTCGCGGCCCGCGGTGGATTCGGGAGTGAAGCCGTAGCTGGCGGGGTTCCAGCCGCGGAGATCGCAAGCCGGTTTGGCGGCCGGGAAGAAAAGAGGGCCTCTTTGAGCGAGCGTCCACGGAACGCCCTCGAACGGCTGCGGCTGGCTGAACACGAGAGGGAACCGGCCGTTGTTGCGGTCCAGCATCTGATCGATGGACGCGACGATGTTTGTCGGCTTGAACGGGCCGCGGCGCTTTTCGAGTTCGCTGATAAGCATATTGCCCGTGCCGTCGATGAGGGTCACGTCCGGCCGCAGGTTATGCGTGTAGCGGAGGTAGACGGCGGGCGCGATGAAGTGAGCGCCCATGAGATAATAGACCGCGTCGCGGGGCAGATAGCGGAAAATGTCGCGGTCGAATTCGACGAACCGGTTGTCGGCGCTGAGATTGTTCTGGCGGTATCCGCGCGCGAGCGGAAAGAGGAGGCACGCGGCGAGCGCGACGGCGATTGCGGTTCTGAGCCATGGTTTTCCGGCGCCGAGGTGGCGCATAAGGCCGTCGGTTCCGGCGGCGATGAATACGCTCATTACGGCATAGGCTCCGATGTAGAAAACGCGGGCTACGGAGAACCCGATGGCGTCCGCATGGAACCGTATGTAGAGCAGGATGCCGATGCTTTGGACCAGCCAGAGCCACGCCCCGGCGGCGCCGAGCCACGGCCGCTCGGAAATCAGCAGCGCGATCCCGATCAGAGAGACGAAGAGGAAAACGCCGAAGTATTCAGCCGGGAGATTTTCCATGAACTTGGTGAAATATTTCATCACGGTCGGCATGTGGAATGCGAGCTGGTTTTCCCAGTCGGAAAACTGGGAGCGCTTGATGTGTTCGAGGAATCGCAACAGAGAGCTCGGGTCGCGCCAGTTGAAAATAGCGTTTGCGGCGGCTCTGAAAGGCAGGAGCGAATAGATGGCGGTCATAGAAGCCATCAGGAAGGCGCCTGCGGCGAAGCCGGCGAAACGCCGCTTGCGAGGGGCGCCGGGCCAGAACGCGGCGATAGCCAGAGCCGGGACGAAGGCGACGAGCGTGGTGTAATGGATAGCGGCGGCGAGGCCGAGCAAAACAAAAAAAGCGGGCAGGGCGCGGCTGCTGCCGTTGCGCATAAGCGCCATCGCCCAGAGAAGCGCCGCGATGAGAAGCGTGTTGAGCGTGTAGACTTCGCAGATGACAGCCTGCGACCATAGCGTGACGGAAAGCCCGCAAGCGGCTGCGCCGATGAAAGAGGCGAAGCGGGAGAAGCCGAGAGCGCGCGCCGCGGCGAAAAGCGCGGCCAGCCCGAGGGCTCCGAAAAACGCCGACATCAGGTTGATTCTGAAGGCGGGGTTTAAGAGGGGGAGCGCTTCAAACGCGCGGCCCAGAAGGTTGTATAGGGGGTATCCCGGCGGGTGTCCCACGCCGAGCGAATAAGCGCTTGTGGCGAACTCGCCGGAGTCCTCGAACATGATGTCCGGCGCGAGCGTCAGGAGGAACAGCGCGAGAAAGCCGAAGAAGATCAGGGTCGCTATGCGCGAGTCTGCGCGCCTGTTTTCGATGAGTGTCATGGTTTCAGGCGCCGGGACCTTTCTTGAAGAGGGAAGCCGCGAGAGTGGTCATGCCTTGTCCTTTCTGCTGAGAGCGCCTAAGCGCGCCTTGGGCGAGGCTGAGCAGGCCGCCGACTTCCTGCACATCGTTCGGGTAACACGATATCCCGACGCTCAAGTGAAAAGTGAACCTGTTTTCGGGTCCGAATCCCGCGTTATCGACTTTTTTCTTGAATCTCATCATTGGGATGAGCGATGCGCGGGCGTCGGTTTCCGGCATCATTACAAGGAACTGGTTCTCCTTGTAGCGGCCGATCAGATCGGTGTTGCGGAACATATCCCTGAGGATGTTGGAGAATTTATGAAGCGCCTTGCGGCATTCCGTTTCGCCGTAAGCCGTCTGGAATTCCGCCATTTCGTCGAGTTCGATCAGCGCCAGCGATATGACATAGCCCTTGCGTTTCGCGCGGAGCATTTCCTCCTCGATGCGCGAGCGGAAGTAGCGGAAGTTTTTCAGGCCGGTCGCCTGATCCACTATCGTCTGCGCTTGCATCTTCTTTTCCATATCCTTGACCCGCTCCTCGAGTTCGGAGCAGGCGCGCTCCTGGTCGAGGTACATCATCTTATATTTCGCTTCGCCGGCGTCCACCGTCAGTTGCGAAGCGAGGGACCAGCAGAGCAGCATCAGCGCGGCATAAAGACCGTATTGGTAGATCGGAACGCCGAAGCCCGGAAGATTCGTCAATCCAAAAACGGCAACCGCGATCAGAAGCGTCGCCGCAAGAGCGATCTTGGCCGGGAATCTGACGGACGCCGAAAGCGCGAGAAGAGGCAGCAGAATCGCCGGCCAACCGTTCAGGCCGCCGAATTTAGCGAGCGCAAAGAACGCCGCGCCGGTATCGAGCATGAAAAGCAGCCACGAGCCCGGCGCCCACTGCTCCGGGAGGAACAAAGAGATCAAAATATATGCGACCGTCAGAACCTGAACGGCGAGCGAAAGCTCCATCCTCGAAGACGGAATGCCGAAACGGCCGATGAAGATAAGATAAGCCAGCGAAATGCCTAAAGCCGTCCGTATGAGGGTTGGTATTAATTCTCTTTTGTTAATGTATTTGTCCAAGAACAAGTCCCGTTGACTGGATGAACAGAATGACTTAATATTAAACAGCGCATCTGTGGTGTCAAGCGGCCGTGGTTATTATCCGGACCTTTGCGCGTTCAATATTGAACACTATATCGAGGACAATTATATGACAATCGGAAGCGAAAGCGGGAAATTTAAGATTACATTTGAACCGCAAGGCGTTTTTCTGACGCTCGACGCGTCATGTTTCTCCGAGAAGGAAAGAATGATGGCCGAGATAACTGCGGTTCTGGCGCAGAAGAAGGTCTCGAATGTCGACCAGAATGCAATTAAAAAGGCGTTTGCCGAGAACATGACGGCGCCAACGCTGTTTGCGCCGCCGCAGCCGGAGCCGGTGGACGGCAAGGTGAGAACGAAGTTGGACAGCGATGAAAGAATCCTCTACGTGAAGATCGAGCCGCCGATGGGGCACGGCCGGAAAGCTGAATTGAAAGATGTTATGGACGCGGTCAAGGAGGCCGGAGCCGGAACTTTTTATCTCGACCTCGAAAAGATCGAAAACATGCTTGCCACGTTCCGGTTCAAGGACTTCGAGCCTGTTGGCGAGAAGCGCGACGGCCGTTTCGACGTAACTGTCTCCAAGGACGCGACCGAGGCGATACTGAAGCTCTCGCCGCCTTTCGGAGGCGAAGCGATCACCGCCGACGACATTTTCGGCTACCTGCAGCGCAACAACATCATTTTCGGAATCAAAAACGACATCGTCAAGGATGTTGTCAATAAGGGAATATTCAACGAAAATATTGTGATCGCGGTCGGCCAGAAGTCCTCCGACGGCGAAAACGGAGGAATTGAGTATTACTTCGAAACAGCCTCCGAGAAGCCGAAACCGCGCATCAACGAGGAAGGCGAAGTCGATTTCAGGGAACTGAACCTGTTCCAGCAGTGCAAGGCCGGCGATCCTCTCGCGCGCAAGAATCCGGCAACGATGGGGATTCCGGGAAGAACCGTTTACGGCGAGGAGGTTTTGCCGAAACCGGGCAAGGACATACCGGTCCCGATCGGCCTCAACACCAAGCCGGATTCCAATGACCCGAATGTAATTGTCGCCTCGGTTGACGGGCAGCCGAAACTTGTAAATAAGAAAATAAGCGTTTTTCCTGTTATCGACATTCCGGCCGACGTTGATTTCTCCACCGGCAACATCAGTTTCACGGGCACGGTCAACATTCGCGGAAACGTTATCTCCGGGTTCTCCGTCAAGTCGACCGGCGACATCAATATCGGCGCCTGCGTCGAGGCCTGCACGATCGAGTGCGGCGGCAATCTGAACATCAAGCAGGGCGTAAGCGGCATGGACAAGGCGCTTATCATCTGCCGCGGCAACCTGACGACGAAATTCATCTATAACGCGACCGTCTATTGCGAAGGCGACGTCTATGTTGACGAGTCGATCATGTACTCAAAAGTGAGCGCGTCGGGAAAAGTTGAAATGGTCGGCAAAAAAGGCTTCATCATGGGCGGCATCACCCGCGCGACGAAGACGATCACCTGTAACCAGACCGGCACCCACACCGCCACTCCCACAATTCTCGAAGTCGGCGGCAGCCCCACCATGCGCGAGGAACTCGACAGGATCGAGGCCGAAATTCACGAGGCCGAAAGACTCTCCGAAATGCAGTCGAAATCGATAGACAGCGCCGAGAAACGCGCACAGACCACTCCGGGCGAAATGTCAGCCGAACAGAAACAGCGCGTGCTGCATCTTTCCCGTGACCGCTTCGCGCTCCTCTCGCGCCTGCGCGCCTTCAAGGAAAAAAAGGAAGATCTCGAAGAAAAACTCATAAATCTGAACAGCAAGCAGTTCAAAATCAATGTTCGGAAAACCGTCCTGCCCGGAACGAAAATAACCATCAAGAACGCCTCGTGGGTTGCCCACGACCCGCTCGAATTTTCGACCTTCCGCGAGTACGACGGCGAAGTCCAGTACGGCCCGTTCGAATCGGAAGTTTAAGAACGCCGTTGTTTCCCCTCCTGCGGCGCGCCGATGACGGCGTAACCGCCGTTTAGCGCCCAATCAGTTTGCTTATGCGCTCCGCAAAAAGGGATTGGCTGTTCCCCCGGCGGATATCATCATCGCCGCAGCGGCGATGGGGAACGGGCGCCCGGTTCTACATCGGGATAAACGCATGATCTGATCGCGGAGCGTAGCGGATTAAATGTCCAGAGGATATAACGACAGGTTGTTGGCCGGCGTCTATCTCGCAGCAGACGCGGCGGCTTTCGCGGCGTGCGTTTTTCTTTGCGCGCGGGCGGCGCTTCTGAGGCTCGAAGACGCCGCGACCATGATGCAGACGCTGAACGTTCTCATGGCGGCCGTCGCTTTTCTTTTCGTCTCGCGATGCGCGGCGGCGAAGCTTTTCGGCGGCGGGTTCTTCGCAGGTTTCGCGCTCGAACTCGCGTTTCTCTTCGCCGCAGCCGTAGTTCCCATGCGACTCGCGATGAGCCACAGCGGCGCCGTCCCGTTTTACAGGCTCCCCTATCTCGCCTCGCGTTTCCCGGCCGACTTGCTGATGTTCGTTCGCGACGCTGTCCTTCCGGCGGCCGCGTTTCTCGCGGTGTTTCTTATCGCCGTCCGGCTCGCTTCCCGGCTCCGCGCGCCGCGAATGTTTGTCCGGGCGTTCATGGCGGCAATCGTGGCGCTCTTCGCGGCGCTGAATTTCTCGGGCGCGTTTCCGGCTGCGGGCGGCAAAGAGTTCTCGAAGAAGCCGGGCGTCGTGAGGATGCTTCCGCCGCGCGAAACGAAAGGCGGCGACGCGGCTTTGCGGCCGCCACAAATAAACGATGTTCAGCCTTGCCCGACTCTAAACTGCGTGTGGCTCGCTTACGAAAAGAAACTGCTCAAACTCGACAATAACCTGAAAAGTTCCGGCTATTACGATCTGGCCGGCGTTTCTCCGGACCGGCTCGCCGCAGACCCGTTGCGGCCTGTCATCTACGCGCTCGACGCTAAAGGGGAGAAGGCGGTCGTCTCGGGCGAGAACGGGTCGGGACAGGCCGGCGTTTTCCCGGTGAAAACCGACTGGGGCGGCGAGGCGCGGGCGATATTGCCGTACGGCAACGCATTCTATGTTTTATACGACGGACAGCCGGGGGTGGCGGAGTTCGACGCCGAAAGCGGCCTCCGGACGGGCGCGGTCCGGTTTTTAGAGCCGCGCTCGATCGCGTTCCGCACAGGCGGCTGGGCGCTCGCCGTTCACGCGCCGAGCGATTCGCTCTACGCGCTCGCGGGTCCGGCGGACGCTTCCGGAAAAGCCGCGCTTGTGCGAATAGAACCGGAGCGGTTCAGGATCGTTTCGATGGGCGTTTTGCCCGACGCCGGACCGGCTCTCGCTCTGAATCCGGCAAAGCCTGTCGCTTATATGACGAGTTTCAACCGCGACAATATTTACGAGATTGACCTGGCGTCGCTCAAGGCCGTCAGGGTTTTGCCGGGCCCGGCCGGCGCCCGCGCGCTCGCGCTCGACACGCGGCGGAATATTCTTTTCGCCGCCGGTTACTACAGCGGCCGGTTCATGGCGACAGATTTGAAAACGGGCCGCGTTTTAAGATCGGGCGCAGCCGGCGCCCGCGCTTCCGCGCTCAAACTCGACAGGGCCGGAAAATATCTCTATGTCGTCTCCTCGCGCGGCGCTTTCCGCGTTGATATCGACTCCTATCTCGGATCGAGCGATAAGCGTCTGAACGCAGGCGTTAAATAATTCCGGATTCAAATCATGTTTTGCGAATGGGCATTTTCCCCGAGATTTATTTTTTATTGTCCTGATTGCAGTTTTGTGGTAGGCTTATTCCGAAGTTACGTTCAAAAGCTATTTAATAGAGTAACAACTCAGGTATCGCATCCTCGCTTAGCGCCTCGCAACAGACGGTGAACGCAACTTTCTATTTTCTTTGTAGGCTACGAATTGTTGGGAACGCGCTTTCAGACGAAATGGTTTCCCCGCATTCGAATTTGAATCGGGAAATTTCATAACCGGACCGCTCTTTGATGATGGAGGCCGGACTGTCAAACTAAGGAGGATGTCCATCCATGCTATGCTTCGATTTATCCGAGGATCAAAACATTTTGCGCAGCACAATCCGCGACTTCGCGGAGAACGAAATCGCGCCTGTGGCGCAAAAACTGGATGAGAACGAGGAATTTTCCAACGAATTGACGAAAAAGATGGCCGATCTCGGCTGCTTCGGCATGTTCCTGCCCGAGAAGTACGGCGGCTCCGGAATGGATTATATCTCGTACATAATAGCGGTGGAGGAGATAGCGCGCGTGGACGGCTCTCACGCGGCGACTGTCGCCGCCGGCAACTCGCTCGGCATAGGCCCGATCTTCTATTTCGGCAGCGAAGCTCAGAAAATGGAATACCTGCCCAAACTGTGCTCCGGCGAAGGGCTGGCCGCATTCGGATTGACCGAACCCGACGCCGGCTCGGACGCTCAGGCGTCGAAGACAAACGGTAAGTTGACAAACGGCGAATGGGTCATCAACGGCAGCAAGATTTTCATCACGAACGCCGGAACTCCGATGTCGCTCGTGTCCACCGTGCAGTGCATAACCGGAAGGCGCGAGGACGGCAAGAACGAACTGAGCTGCATACTCGTGCCGAACGGAACGCCGGGCTTCACAACGAAAACGATGAAGGGCAAGATGATGTGGCGCGCGTCGAACACGTGCGAGCTTTACTTCGACGATTGCCGAGTGCCCGAGGAGAACGTGCTCGGACGCCGGGGCGACGGGTTCAAGCAGATGCTCGAAACGCTCGACGGCGGCCGGCTCAGCATCGCGGCCATGGGGCTGGGCGGCGCCCAGGGCGCTTTCGAAAAGGCGCTCAAATACGCGCAGAACCGCATACAGTTCGGCGTGCCGCTCACCCGCTTTCAGGTCAACGCCTTCAAGCTCGCCGACATGGCCACAGAGATCGAAGCCGCGCGCAACATGCTCTATAAAGCCTGCTGGCTCAAGAGTCAGCACAAGCCGTACTCGAAACTCGCGGCGATGGCGAAACTATATTGCTCCGAAGTCATGTACCGTGTTGTCAACCACGCCGTCCAGCTCCACGGCGGCTACGGCCTGATGAAGGAGTACGACGTGGAACGCTTCTATCGCGACCAGAAGCTGCTCGAAATCGGCGAAGGCACATCCGAAGTCCAGCGCATCGTCATATCGCGCCATATCGGTTGCCAATAAGGTAGACAGAAGCAAAATATTATAGACAAAACGCGCCCTCCTGTAGCAAAAGGGGGGCGTTTTTTATTGGCGCTTAATCGGTTTCTCGTTCACACGCTCCGGCGCGGGAATGCAGATTAGGCCGTTCAGCAGGTTGTTTCGCGGTCTGCTTTTCCCGGCAACTATGTTGCTAATTAGTTATTAGATGCCGCTAAAATTACATCTTGGTTTTCGGCGTTTTCAGAGCCAAAACCCTCAATTTGATCAAACGGCAACATTGCCGTATAAAATCAGCGTGACGCGCAAATTTAATGCGTAAAACGTGCGTAAAAGATGCGTAATTCATACGTAATTAGTGCGTAAAAGGTGTGTAAAAGATACGTAAGAAGTGCGTTAAAGGTGTGTAAGAAGTGTACAGTTTATGCAAAAAAGGAACAAAAACATGCGAAAAAGAGCGCTTTCGCGTGTATTTTCGTGCATTTTGCGCGAGTTTTTGCAACGTATCTGAGAAGAGGATAGTAATACATACAGAATTGGATTAAGAACTGAGCGAATTTATCGTAGGTACATTTTAATCAGAAAGCCAATCTCTCCTGACATCCTGTCAAATTGGATTCCGGCGCTCCGACCGGAATGACGTTCTATTTTTGAGTTTGAATCCGGTATCCGTGTATAAAAATGGCATGAAGCGCTATTGATGTTTTATTGAAGATTCCTCTCTTCGCTCGGAATGACAATGTGGCGCGGCATTACATCTACTTTCTGCTCACAAAATGCTTTTAAGCTTTTCTCTGCATTCAAAGTTCTGTATTCTGTCTTTTACACCTTTTCCTAAGTTATCGCTACTCGTTACTCGCTGTTGTTTGCCTGTCCGTCATTCCCGACGGAGATCGGGAATCCATTGTGGACAGGATGTCAGGGCGGATGGCTCAACAGTGTATTCGGGGCCGGGTCCGGAATTACGAAATATGACAGTTTGTTTTTTTGAACAGACGCATTCGCTCAACCGCAACATTACAAAGCGGCGTCGAGCCGCCGCAGTCCAAAGCGCTTCGCGCGGAAAAACAGTAGATGGCAGAAAGTAGAAGGTAGAAAGGGAAAAGCTGAAAAGGCAGTAGACAGCAGACAGTAAACAGCAGACAGGGGAAAGCGTAAAAACAGCCAACAGCGAAAACAGAGAACACAGAATCCAGAATCCAGAACTCAGCAAAAGCAAAAAATAGTAGAAGGCAGAAAGGGAAAGAATAAAAACAGCAAACTGTAGATTGCGAAAGCAGACCGCGAAGCGGCCTTGTCTGCATTCTGACGTGAAACGTCGGAACGAGAAAAAAATATGAAATCAAACAACGAGTTGTTTCTTCATGCACAAAGGAAATCGCTTTGTGCATGGCGCCCATCAGTCAATCATCTGAGCTATGTCTAACATTTTCATTACTTGTATTGCGCGGCGACACGGATAGAATATTCTCGTGTTCGAGTTCTATTAAACGGAGGCTGCTGAATGGACATAAACAAGGAGTTTGAGATCAAGATCGCTTCTATAAGGGAATATCTTTCGAATAAAAGCGCGGATGTGATCGCGTTGCAGAGGACGGATAATTTCGCGTGGGCGACATGCGGCGGGTCCGACCATGTGAACACGGCGACGGACTACGGCGTGGCGACGATGATCATCAAACAGGACGCTTTTTGCATTGCGACGAACAGGATCGAGGCGGGCCGTCTGAAGGATGAAGAACTCGGTGGGCTGCCGATTGAAATAGTCGCGCTCGAATGGGCTGACAGCCGGGACGCGTTTCTATCCGGCAAACTCGAAGGCAAGAAAATTCTCGCCGACCACGCGTTCCCCGGAGCGGCGCCGCTGTCTGACGATTTTATCGAGCTTCAGATGTCGCTGACGGAATCAGAAGTCGAGCGGTTCCGGGCGGTGGGCAAAGATTCCGCCGAAGCGCTCGAGGCGGCCGCGCGGTCGCTGAAGCCCGGCATGACGGAGTTCGAAGTCGCGGGCCTGCTATCCGCCGAGTGCTACAACCGCGGGATTGTTCCAATCGTAGCGCTCGTCGCCGCCGACGAGCGGCTGCTGAAATACCGGCACCCGTTGCCGACAGGCAACAAGATCGAAAAGACGGCGATGATCGTCGTCTGCGGGCGGCGGAGCGGCCTGATAGCGTCGGCGACGCGTATTGTTTCGTTCGGCGCGGTGAGCGCCGACCTCGCGCGGCGGCACGCAGCTTGCGCCCGCGTCGACGCGACGTTCAACGGTCTGACCCGCCCCGGCGTTCCGATCGCCGACGTGTTCCGCGCGGCGACCGCGGAATATAAAGCGGCCGGTTTCGACGGCGAGTGGCTGCTGCACCATCAGGGCGGCCCGGCCGGATACCGGACGCGCTACTACACCGCGAACGAAAAAACCGCCGGCGTCGTAAAGTCCAACTCCGTTTTCGCATGGAATCCTTCTATCACAGGCACGAAGGTTGAAGACACGATAATCGTCGGCGAGAAAGAGAATACGTTTATAACGCAAACCGGAAATTGGCCCTATATTGATGTTGAAATCGGCGGAAAGATTTATCGGAGGCCGGATATATTGGTTAAGTAGGCAGGGCGGGGTCACAACCCATTTATAGCAGAGGATTTAGAAATATTTGGAGTGCGACATCATGATGTCGCTTTGTTAGCCGGAAACATGTTTCCGGCATACTAAAGCGGTGTCGAGCCACCGCATTCCAAAGCGCTTCGCGCGGAAAAACAGTAGATGGCAGAAAGTAGAAGGTATCGAGGGAAAGCAGGCCGCAAAGCGGCCTTGACTGCATTACCACGCGAAGCGTGGTAATGAGAAATTTCTTCATGCACAAAGGAAATAGCTTTGTGCATGGCACCCATAAGTTATCATAATTCAGAGATTAAAGGATTTGCTCAGTCAATCATCTGGGTTTCATAGATTAGTTATCATGCAATGCGTAACAACACGGTCCGAAAGCAGGCCGCAAAGCGGCCTTGACTGCATATTTCAGGAAATATCGTATTGTTTAAGTTTATAGAAAAGGGAGCGTCGCGAGATTTCGAGCATTTGGGCGGCGAGTTCCTTGTTGCCGCCTGATTTTTTGAGCGCGCGGATGATGAGTTCTTTTTCGACGGCTTCGGTGAGGCGGGGTAGGGCGCGTTTTAGCGAAACGTCGTCGCTGCCGTCCGGGACAAAGCTCTGGAGTCCCGGCTGTTCGGAGGCGTTCATTTCGCGCGGCAGGTCTTCGAGTCGTATTTCGCTTCCCTGAGTCATGAGAGCGCAGCGTTCGACGAGGTTCTGAAGCTCGCGCACGTTGCCGAGCCAGTTGTAGTCGATCAGAAACTGCATCGCCTCCGGAGTGAAATGTTTGAGGGGCAATTGGTTTTCGCGGCATGAGATGTCGAGAAAATGGCGCAGGAGGAGCGGGATGTCGTCGCGGCGTTCGCGGAGCGGCGGGAGATGGATGGGCAGGACGTTGATGCGGAAGAAAAGGTCTTTGCGGAAGCTGCCGTCATCGACGGCGCGCGTGAGGTCGACGTTAGTGGCGGCGAGCACACGGACGCTGGATTTGCGGACGCGGTTTTCGCCGACGCGGCTGAACTCGCCGTCCTGAAGGACGCGGAGAAGTTTCGCCTGTGTGGGCGGGCTCATCTCGCTGATTTCGTCGAGAAAGAGAGTGCCGCCGTCGGCTTCCTCGAAGCGGCCCTGCTTGTCCTGCCACGCGTCGGTGAACGCGCCTTTGGCGTGTCCGAACAGTTCGCTTTCAAGCAACGTGGGCGGAATCGCCGCGCAGTTGACGACGACGAACGCCTTGTCTTTTCGCGGGCTGTTGAAATGGATCGCGCGCGCGACGAGTTCCTTCCCGGTTCCGGTGTCGCCTGTTATCAGAACGTTGCTCTGCGCGCCGGACAGCCGCCGGATCGCGTTCAGCACCGTTTCCATTTCTTTGCTTCGTGACACAATCTGCGAGAACTTGTATTTCTCCTCGACCTCGCGGCGCAGCAGCCTGTTTTCGACGATCAGCCGCTGCCTGTCGAGCGCTTTTTCGACCGCGCTCCGGATTTCCTCGAGCTTGAACGGCTTGCGCAGATAGTCGGCCGCTCCACGCTTGAGCGCGAGAATCGCGTCGTCCATGTCCGCAAACGCAGTCATGACAATAACCGCGGTGTCCGGGCTGATTTCCTTCACCGCTTCGAGAACCTCGAGGCCGTTCATTCCCGGCATTTTAACATCGGTTATCACAAGGTCGTAGATGACATCGTTGAAACATTCCAGGCCGGACGCCCCGTCTTCCGCGGTGTCGGCCAGATAGCCTTGTCCCATCAGGTCCGTGGAGATCAGGCGTCTGATATTTTCCTTGTCATCTATAACGAGTATTCTTGCCGTCAATGGAGTTAGACCCTCCGCCTCTGATAAAACCGAATCCCGATGGCTGATTCGGAATAAAGAGCATTGTATCACTTCTTCGATTCGAGCGGAAGCGTGAAAGAGAAGCAGGCGCCTGAGAGCGAGTCCTCAAGCTTGAGAGCGCCGCCGTGTTTTTCGATAATCCGGTAGGTGATGGCGAGGCCGAGGCCGGTGCCGACGCCGGGCGGTTTGGTCGTAAAGAACGGGTTGAAGATTTTGCCCCGTATGTTCGCGGGGACGCCGGGACCGTTGTCGCGCACGCGGAACTTGACGCAGTCGAGGCGGCGTTCGCCGTCGAGCCAGATAGCGCCGCCTTTAGGCATAGCCTGAGCCGCGTTCATAATCAGGTTCATGAACACCTGCTGGATTTCCTTGCGGTAGCAGGGCACGGGCGGAATGTCCGGCGCGAAATTTTTTTCTATCTTAATATTGTTGAAAGCTTTGTGCGTCGAGACGGTTTTAAGCGCCGCCTCCGCGAGAGCGACCGGATCTGCGGGCTCCATGATCTTTTCGGACGGCCGCGAGAATTCGAGCAGGTCGTGAATAATGCGCTCGATGAAGTCCGCTTCGTTTTCGATTTCCTTGGCGAAGCCGGATTGCTGGTCCGGCGTGTGTTTTTTCTGCTGAATCATCTGCGCGTAACCGGAGATGGCGCTGAGCGGGTTGCCGATCTCGTGAGCGATGCCCGCCGCGAGTTCGCCGATGGCGGCGAGTTTCCCGGACTGAATCAACTGGTCCTGATTGCGCTGGAGTTCGCTGGAATTCTCGCGGAGCAAATGGTCGCGTTCGGAAAGCGAGCGGGTCATTTCGTTGAAGGCGCCTGCGAGTTCGCCGATCTCGTCGTTGCGGCCTTCCGGAATCTGAACGTTCAGGTTTCCGTCAGTTATTTCGCGGACGCGGCCGAGAAGTTCGCCGAGAGGTTTCGAGATTCTGCGGACAGAGAAAACGCTGAGCGACAGTGCGAGAGCGAAGCCGAGCGCGGCGATCGCCGCGAGAACCTTGATAGCTTCGCGGCGCGCATTTTCGACCTCGGCCGCGCTGCGCGCGATGACCCGAAGGGCGATCTCGCGGCCGGCGGCGTCGGACACCTTTTCCGTGTCGAGCGTGTAAGGAATGCCGCCGAGTTTGATGCCCGGTTCTCCGCTTTTATTTAGCCGGTCCGGCGCCGCCTGAGAGAGCGCCGCGGTGTCGGCGAGCAGGCGGGCGGTGTCCGGAGTGAAAGTTTCGGGGGGCAGCGAGCTGGCGATGCCGCGGTCTCGGCGCAGAAGGAACAGGTCGGTGCCGGTCGCAAGCTTGACCTCGCGAGCGAACGTGTCGCCGATCGCGAAGCCGACGCGGACATAGCCGACGATGCATTTTGAATTTATATCTTTTTTGATCGCTTCGATGGAACAGACGAGGCGGCTCTTGCCGGATTCTTTGAGGATCGGTTCGAAAGCGTCGATGCAGATGACGTCCGGGAGGCAGAGTTCGACGCCGGCCGCGGAACGGCCGGAGGAAGCGCGTTGGAAAAGAGGGTTGAGGAAAAGGGGTTCGCCGCGTCTGTCGCGGGGGCCGGGGGCCATCGGGTCCTGAGGCTCGACCTGAGCGAGAACGAGGCCGTCGGCGTCGGCGATAGTCAGCAGGTCGGCGTCCGGCTCGATGAGTCTGAACCGCGCGAGGACGCTTGCGAAATCGATATCGGCGGAGTTTTTCGTATCGGCGGCGAGGCTCGCTATGCGGCGCAGGTCGGGGTCGGTCGCCGCGAAACGCGCGATCAGTTGAGCGCGCTGGGTCCGCTCGACAGCCTTCAGGCGAATCGCTTCGCGGCCGGCGGAGATCTCGTCCGAGATCGAGCGGTTGAAGTTGCGAGTCAGCATCAGCATGTAGGCGCCGACCGAGCAGGCGAGAACCACGGCCACGATGAGCAGCATGGATATGACGAGGTTTCTCGATATTCCGCGTCGTTTCATTTTCTGCCCGCCTTTATGTCGGACGCCTGAGGCTGCTGGAGGCGGTTAAGGAACAGTTGCTGAAACGTGCCGGTGTCGTAAAGGTGGTCCCAGATAAGTTTCACCGCATCGCGCAGGCCGGCGTCGCCGTTTACGCGAAGGGCGAGCCAGCCGGTTTTCGCGGAATAGTAATAAGCGATCAGGCCGGCGTCGGGTTTTTCGGGATTGAGTTTGAAAGGCCCGGAGATGGCGGCGTCCGCGCCGGCAGGAACGATGTTGAGTTTGACGCCGAGCGCGGAGGCGGTCTGGCGAAGCAGGTCGACCTCGAAGCCGCGGGCGACGCCGTATGAATCCTTGTAGCAGAGCGGCGGGCGGGAGCAGTCGAGAGCGGCGCGAAGGATGCCCGATTTTCTGATTTCTGCGAGGGCGGCTGAGTTGCCGGCGGCGGAGTTGACTTCCGCGGCGAGAGGCGCCGGAGCGATAGGGGCGCGGGCCGCCGGAGCGGAGGTTTTCGCGGCGGTGGCGAATTGCCCGGGCGCGCTGTACTGTTTGCGCGCGCAGCCGGAGCAAAAGGCGGCCGAAGCGGCGATTGTTATGAGGAGCGGAAATGCGAATATTTTATTCATCACGGTTTGAACGACTCCAGCAGTTTGTTGAACGCGGGAGTGCGGCGCAGTGAGGAGAGGTCGGCGTCGGTGCGTGCCATGTCGTAGAAGCTCTTGCGGTCCAGTTCGAGAGTGCGTTGTAGCGCGATGATAGCTTCGTCCGGTTTCCCCATCACAGCGAGGGCGGAAGCGAGCGAGTACCAGACAGCCGCGCGCTGCGGCGCCAGTTTAAGAGCCTCGCGATAGTTCGAGGCGGCTGACGAGTAGTTGCCGCTCTCTTCGTAAAGCGTTCCCAGAAGCAGAAGAGTTTCCATGGAATGTTCGTCGATGGATTTTGCTTTTTCGAATTCCCTGATAGCCGAAGGGTAGTCGGCTTTGAGGTAGAAAGTGAAGCCGAGCCAGTAGTGTGCGGCGGCTTCGGAGGGATTTTTTTTCAGGACCGCGTTCAGGTGGAAAAGGGCGCGTTCGTAATTGAACTGACGGGTTGCGTAATAGCGACCGATGTAGAAATGGATGTCGCGCGAGTCGGGCTCGGCGGCGAGGGCTTTTTCAAAGGCGGTGAGGCCGGCCTCGTCGCGGCGAGCGGCGATGTGGCGAAGGCCTTCGCCGAACCAGTCGAAAGCCTTTGCGGAGCGGGTGATCCGTTGTGTTTTCCAGAAAGCCGCCGGAACGGAAAAAGGCAGTTTCGAAGCGAGCCGTTCGAAGGCTTTTTTCTGCAGATTGGCGGTGTCGCCGGCCGGAATTTTGAAAGTGATGCGCGAAGTGCGCACGGTTTCGTCGAGCGCGAGATAGATGACGCGGAATTCGGCGGAGACCGCGCCTGGCGCGGACAGGCTGAGGCGGCCCAGGATTATCAGATCGGCGTTCGAGGCGCGCGCGAATTTCCTGGCGGCCGTCTTGCTCATGCTCCACAGATCCTCGATATCCGATTGCTGAAGGTACATTTCGAGGTCGGATTCGGGGACGAGGCTTGTGTCCGGAAGCGCTTCGAGGCGGTAGGAAATGGAAGTGTTCAGGGCGAAAGTAAGAGAGGCATCGGAGTCGCGGAGCTGGAACGGGTAGTCGATAACGGCGACGGTGTGGTAGCCTTCGGCGAGCGCGGGCGCTGACGGAAATAGCGCAAACACAGCGAACGCCGCCAGAAAAAGCGCCGCCGGCGCTCCGCGCATAATTGTTTTTCTAATCATCATTCAGTCAGAGCCGCTGCTTTGCCATTTCATTGAAACGCGTGGATTTCATCATTCAATCCGGAAAATCTGCGCATTGTTCCATTGTAATTACAAAACAAAGAAATATCTAATATACAATTCGAATTCATCATAATTTAATTGGCCGTCTCCGGCGCGCGTGTCGGCATAACGCGATAAAAAAATTATGGCGATTATACGCGAAAAATGCAAGAGAAGGCCTGCGCCGGTTTGCTCAAAACCGTTTCATACGCAAAAAGGAAGGCCGGCCCCTGATAAGCTTCACGGCAGTATTTTGAGCTTTACCCCAACTCGCCGGCGTCTATCTTCTTGAGAGCGTCGATGGCGACCTGAAGGCACACTTCGAGCGCTTCCGGGCGGATGTGTTCGATGGTGTCGTGGCGCGTGTGATAATTCGGCACAAGGCGCGTGTTGTCCTGACAGAGTATTGTTGTCGAAGAAAGGCCGAGCTGCGTAAAAGCGGAGGCGTCAGTCGCGCCGATCGGGATCGTTCCCTTTTTCGCTTTCAGGCCGTTGCTTCTTGCGATTTCGAGCAGTTTGTTCACAAGTTTCGGGTTGTGTTTCGCCGTCGTGCATACCTCGAAGCCGATGACGGTGAAGAAGTCATGGTCGTAGATGCTGTCGAAATTGATAATTTGAGTCGGGATGGCCTTGAGCTCTTTGAGATGTTTTGCCGCGTAGCGTTTTGCGCCGCGGAGGCCTGCTTCCTCGCATGCCATGCCGACGAGCAGCACTTCTGTGTTTTCGGGAAAGAACGAGCCGTCTTTTTTCGCGTCGGCGAGGTATTTGCCGAGCCCGGCGGCGACGCTGACGCCCGCCATGTCGTCCATCGCCCCCGGCACGGCCGTGTATGTGTGAAAGAACGTGAACGGCGCGATGATCGGGTAGAGCGCCACCATCGCGATCCCGAGTTTCAAGTAAATTCCCGCGTCCGCGTTGCCGCCGAACATCGCCAAGGTCTTCGCAAAGGTGATCCCGACCAGAAACAGGAGCGCCAGAATCGCGGCGATCATAAGCGGGGTCGCCCCGTTTTTAAGGAACAGCCACAGGTTGAACTCGTAGGCGGAATCGATATGGCCGGACACGACAAGTCTGCGTTTAACTTCGCCGCGCGGTTTTATCGTTCCGACAACGTTGAGAGTATCTTTTTTCGGATAAAGCGGGTCGAGCAGTTCCTTATAGCGCACAAACTCCAAGAACATGATGATGAAGGCGGCCATCGCGATAGCGAAAGAAACCGGAGGATAAATCCAGTAGGCGGCCGCCGAAAGCACATAAAGCAGATTTAACAGCGGAAAAAAACCGAGGTAGGCGGTCGGGCTGCAGGTAAGCGGTTCGAGGTCAATCCGGTCGCAGACCGGCGTCCATTCCTCCGCAAGCAGCCGCGCGCATTTCTTCTCGCTTTCACTGCCTGATTCCCTCGGGCCGACGGTGTCGACCACCCTCTTTATAAAGTTGTACATGTAATCTGTATACTTGCTCGCTGTCATGGCATCCCCTTTGCTGTGTTTTCTCTGTTGCGATTTGCCATTCGCCCATGCCGAATTACCAAAACCGCGCAACAGCTATCCAGTTTAGCTCAATTTGTTGTGGAAGTGGACAATTCCGCAAGAAAAACGGGCTGAAGTGTCATTTGTCAGGAAAAATTACGGGCGAAGCGTGAAAAACCATTTTTGAGAGAAAGGAAACAGGCAAGAGTCTCGTTTTTTAAGGCTAAAACGGTTCGGCGGAATTTTAGAAATGTTGGTTGAACGTCGGGGGCGTGGGTATAATTATAAGTGAAAAGGAATGGGCCTTTTCATAACCTCCTTGGAAAACCCCCTCGGCAGAGGGGGTTGTTTTTTATCCGGATTCGTCAATAGGACGCCGAATCCGGGGCAATGTTCATAGCGGCGATCTGCTTCGTTATCGGCGCATTTTTTTGTTCATGAACCCAAGTTCTATTCACTTCAAAAATACGCCTGCTGCCTCGCATCTCATCCACTCTGAGCCATTGCGCCCAAATCCTAATGGCGAATTTGGATTTATTTGGGCGAAAAACGGGAAATAAAAGCGAAAGCAACGGCGTCTTGAGTTCATATTTGATGGGAACGACAATCACCGACAGCATACTTCGTCATTGCGAGAAGCGAAGCGACGAAGCAATCTGAGACATGGAGATCGGAATTGAGTTCGGGATTGCTTCGGCAGCCACAAAACGGCTTTCTCGCAATGACGATTTTATTGTGTCTGTTTTTATAAACGCTTTTTATAAAGCTATTTTTTCAGATCATCAATCGCGGGCTCAAGCTTTTTTCTGCGTTTGCCGAGCAGCATCATTATCAGGCCGAACGGAACGAGCACAATCAGAAGATCGGCTCCGATGACCCAGAATTGCTTTGAGTTCATGTAATAAGAGCCGGGAACGCCGGCGACCACGAAGCTGTTGCATTTTACGGCCGCGCATTTTGCCTTATCCGCCAGTACCCAGACATTATTGATTTTCGGCATGAAGAAAAGCACAATCGCGAGAGGGATCGCTCCTGCTGCGACCGGTTCGAGAAGAGCCATGACGGGGAATTTCAGTTTGAATTTGTTCTTTGCCGCGATGAACAGGATAACGCTGCCGATCCAGGTGGCGATGATGAATCCGGCGGAGGCCCAACTCACGTTCTTGAATCCAAAACTCAGGCCGACCGTGGAGATTAAGAGCAAAACAACCACGAGGATCAGAACGATCGCCGGAGTGGATGGTTTTTTCAGGCCGATGAAAATGTTGATTAAGAGGTACAGGGCGCCGCAGCCCGCGCCGCCGATAACCGCGAGGGTTCCGAGAACGCTCATGGTCGCCGCCGGATATTCCGGGCCGCTCATCAGTTCGATAATCGGGCCTATGACAGCGGCGAAAACAATGATGAAGGCAACAAGAATGACGAAAGCCTGCTGAAAAGCGGAGTTATAGTAGTGTTGCATCATGTCGTGGCGGCCCTGACCTTCGGCCTCGGAGATCGCCGGAATGACCGCCATCGCGATGCCGACCACAAGCATTGTGGCCTGGCCGAAGATAAGCGAGGTGCTGAACAGTCCGATCTGTGATTCGCAGGCCGCGCTGGTGGCGCCGAAGAGGAGCCATTTCATGCCGACGAGCCGCACCACGATGCCGGGCAGGTTTTGAACGATCGTCATGATGACAAGCGCCGCGGCCGCCAAGCCCCCGAATTTGATTATCTTTCCGTACAGGCCGTGCGCCGAGCGCAGTTTGAACAGATCCTTCAGCGAAACCGCATTCAGTTTTATGAGAACCAGCGCTGCGCCGATAGCGGCCGCGCCTTGTCCGAGCCCGAGTCCGATAACCGCGCCGATTACGTCCCAGCGCGCTTCCGGGCCGGTCATGTGCCGAGCCAGCATCGCTTTCTGAGCGACCATTATCAGCGCCAGCGACGCCGCAAACTGCATTATCGGGAATATCATGTTGCCGACAGAAACGAGGTCCAGCCGCTGAAATCCGTTGAGTATTCCGTTCAGGCCCCAGAAAATCGCCATCTGGCCAATCGCAGTTATGAAGGCGATGATCAGCGCTGCGTTGAACCAGCTTATCACGCCGGTCGCCCCGAGCAGCGCCGCTATGCCGCATCCGAATATGACGACGCACAACGCGGTCGTCCATAACAGCCGCATCCCGTCCGTTATGAATTTCTTTGATTCGTCGATTTGTTTTTCGTAGTGAAGCGAAACGAACGTCGTTATCGTCTGCGGGATGCCCATCGCAAGTATCGTCGCCGCGCAGTAGAAACCGAACATCAGAGGGCCGAACATGCCCATCTTCTGCGAGCCGAGTTTCATTGTGACGGTGTTCATCCATAGAATCTGAAAGATACCGCCCGCCATAAACGCCGCCATGGCTATCATTCCGCCGGCCGCGAACCGTTTTTTCTTTTCCTCGTCCGTTCCGCCGGCCGCTGAAAACGTGTCTGAAAATTTCTTCTTTTTGTCTGCTTCAGCCATCTTAGCCTCGCAATGTTTTTTTCGCTTCCAAGAAGTCAAGCCACATAAACGTTAAGCATAAATTGGCGGTGGAGCTAAGTCAATTGGAGCGGCTATTAATCACGGTTCTGGCGGTAAAATCCTTTTCGACGCTTCATTGTCGGAGATGCCGGTTTTCATAAAATAAAAAGATTCCGCCATATGGATGGCGGAATCCGGGATGAATTCGTATGCTGCAGGCGTTAGTGATTCCACCCGCGGTTGTAAGCGTTTCTATTTCATCATTGCGTCCGAGGCGGCTTTTCCGGCGGCTGGGGCTTGTGCGGAGTAGCAAGATATCCATTCCTGTCCGCTTTTGCCCGCACAGGCCGTCATTATATGATTCACGAACGCGTTGATTGCTTCTTTTGCCTTGGGGGTCGCCTTGTAGGCTTCTTCAGCGGCGGCGCAGCCGGACTTAGTCTGCTCGCCCATCTGATCGGTATAAGCCGCTCCAACAGTTTTCTTGGTCTCGGCCACCAGTTTGTCGCAAAGGGCTTTGAACGTGCCGTCTCCTGCAGTTTTGCCGGAGGATTTTGTCTCCGCCGGAGCAGCTGGAGCGCTTCCGGCCGGAGCTTCGCCTTTCTTGAAATGCTTGAACGATTCGAAGAAGCGTTTGGCCTCCGGAGCCGACAGTTTGTCCTCTTTCGGCGACCCGAACACAACCTGATACTGTATTCCATCGATATAAGCGAATGCGGCGTCGAAAAACACGTCGATTCCGCTCGAAACCATTTTGTATCTCAGAGACAGCGCGGGCTGACCATCCAGTTTTGTTTCGCCCTTGCTTATTACCGTCCCCTGTTTGCCTACCGCTTCCCTTCCTTTTTCGAGCGCCGCCGGCGCATTCTTCGCGTCAGCCTGAATCGGCGTCGCTGAAACCATGAAAATCATCTCGTTTGATGCGGATTGATAAAGAGTCGTTGTGACCGTTCCGTTCGGGGTGTCGTGGTCCTGAGTCTGCGTTTCGAAATTTGTGTAGCCTTCCGGCACATCGACGCTGAATAAGTCGGCAGCGCTCGTGTAAGTCTCGAATTTTTCAGCCGCCTTCTTCTTTCCAGCGCAACCCGGAGCAATTACCGCAACCATGGCCAGCATTAACAAGCACAAAAACGCAAATCCATTTTTTCTCATTCCTGCCTCCTTTGTGTTCTTCTCATCTTTTTTTGTTTTATATTAAAACAGCGCTATTCGCTTCGAAGGCGCCACGCTGTTATTGTAGAAAGCTTGTTATTTATGCCTTTTCGCAAATCATAATTTATAGCAGATATAAGCGTCAATATGTTTTTGTCGTTTTTTTGTTTCGGAACAAGTCCTAAAACGACGAAGTTTATTTGCGAGGTTGTTGCAGAGCGCAACATAGCTCGACTCGGTGAAACTGCGCGAAGAAAACGCCGGCAAATTTTGGCAAAGTTGTATAATACAAAACAGATATGGTAAAATATATATAAGTATTCATAAAGCAACGGAGGCCGTTTTAACAATTTTGAGCGGCATTCCGGCGCTTTGGCGTGGAGTTTTCAGTTTGACGCGCGAACGAACGAAAAACAGTAAAACCCGCTGTGCCTTATGGCGCAGTTATTTTCCGCGCGTTCGGATTTTTCTTCCGGCGCTCGCCATCGCGCTGTTTTTCGCTGCGGTTCCGTGCCGAGGCTGGGAATGGCTGAATCCGAAGCCCGCCGGGACTGAGTTGCGAGGCGCTCATTTTTTCGATTCCACCATCGGTTTTGTTGTGGGAAACAACGGGCTGATTATCAAAACAGGAGATGCGTTTTCAACGTGGACGGTTGAGAATTCGGGAGTGTCAAAAAACCTGTACGCGATATTTTTTACCGACGGAGCGAACGGGTGCGCGGTCGGCGAGGGCGGCACGATAATCAGAACCAGCGACGGCGGGACGACATGGACGGCGAAGAATTCCGGAACGCAGTACACGTTGAATTCGGTTCATTTCACGGACATATTGAACGGCTATGCGGTTGGAGACACCGGCATAATTCTGAAAACAAATGACGGAGGCATGGGATGGAGCAGATTGAGCAGTCCGACCCTCGTCAATATCAAGGCGGTTTACTTTGTTGATTCCACAACGGGCTGGATCGCGGGCGACAGCGGCAAGATATACAAAACCGTGAACGGCGGAACCGCATGGACGGCGGAGAATTCGACGGTGACGGCATCGTTGAGAGTTTTGCATTTCGAGACGCCTTTGATAGGCTACGCTGCAGGAACAAGCGGAAAGATAGTCAAAACGATAAACGGAGGCGAAAGCTGGATCGCGCAGAGTTCCGGAGTTACGAGCGATCTTTATTCGATTTCTTTCACGAACGAAACAACAGGCGGCGCGGCCGGAGCTAACGGCGTGATTCTGAGGACAACCACCGGCGGCGATATATGGAACGCGCAAACATCCAACACGACCGATAATCTTAATTTTATTACATTCACCAACGTTTCGGCCGGCTTCACGGTCGGGTCCAACGGGCGGATACTGAAAACGTCGAACGGCGGCACAGCGTGGACGCTAAGGACAACATATGCGACGGATGAATATCTGAATGGGACATATTTTTTAAATACGATGCTCGGCTGGGCGGTCGGGGCCAATGGAGAGATAATGAGGACGGCGACGGGCGGCGAATCGTGGGAAATGCAGACATCGGGCGTTACGGATGACCTCAACGCGGTTTACTTCATAGACGCGCTGACAGGCTGGGCGGCCGGCGCCGGGGGCGTTATTCTCAAGACCGCGAACGGCGGCATGAACTGGAGCCAGCTCGATTCCGGAAACGCCAACGATCTTCGCTCCATTTATTTTACGGATGCCCTGACGGGTTACGCGGTGGGATATCAGGGCGCGATTGTCAAAACGGCGAACGGCGGCGATAGCTGGACGACCCAGAGCGCCGGCATCTCGAATATTCTTTATTCGGTTCATTGCGTGAATGCCTCAACCTGCGTTGCAGTGGGAACCCTGGGGAAGATTATCAAGACAACAAACGGCGGCGCCGTGTGGCTGGCGCAGACGGCCAACACGACAAACAGCTTTTACTCGGTTTATATGGCCAACCAGTCAGTCGGCTATGCGTCCGGCTACAGGGGAACGGTCGTAAGAACCGTCGACGGCGGCGCAACCTGGGAAATGCAGGGAACCGGGACTCTGAACGATCTTTACAGCATTCATTTTTACGATTCAACGACAGGCTACGCGGTCGGCGGGTCGGGCACGATTCTCAAGACAACCGCCGGCGGACTTCCTTGGGCGGCAGAAAATTCGTGGACTTCAGCGAACCTGCGGTCTATAGATTACGGCGACTATCGCACGACGTTCGCGGTCGGAGATTACGGCGTGATAATCGCCAACAGCGGCCCCGCCGATACGGCGGCTCCAACGGTGATAGACAACCAGAGCGGCGACGACACATGGCGAAGCCTGAACACGGGCGTTTATAATGTGGATTTTTTAGACTCCGGCGGCTCGCATCTCAGCAAGTTTCAGGTTCTCGTCTGTTCGGAAAACATAAGTTGCGGCGACATCATCGGCTGGTACGATATTGCGACGGAAATAAAGAGCGATTCATACACCGCGGACTGGGCGTTGCCCGCAGCCGTTTGGGACGCCTTGCCCGGCGGGGAAAGCTATTTTTCCGTTCAGGTTACGGATTACGCGGGCCACACGACGTCGGCCGGACCGCTTTTTTATGTAAAAAAGGACACCACGGCTCCGTCGGCTCCGGTAACGGTGAACGACGGTCCCGGCGCGGATTCCGCGTTCGCGACGGAACCGGCGACGCTTTCGGCGAATTGGAGCGGCGCGAGCGACCCCGACTCGGGCATAGCCCGCTACTGGTATGGAATCGGGACGTCCGCCGGGGCGACTGATGTTGTTAGCTGGACTGACTCCGGCGCCGGCGAATCCGTGACGCGGAGCGGACTCTCGCTTGCCGACGGGCAGGCTTATTACTTCACGGTCAAGGCTGAAAACGGAGGCGGGTTTCTGTCCGGCGCAGCGAATTCGAACGGCCAGATTTATGACGGCTCGCCGCCCTCTTCGCCGGCGCCGGTGAACGACGGCCCCGGCCCTGATATCGATTTCTCAACAGACACGACGAAACTATCCGCGAACTGGTCCGCTTCGGCGGACCCGCACACCGGTCTCTCCCGCTATTGGTATGCGGCGGGAACATCGCCGGGCGCATCGGATTTTATTGAATGGACTGACAACGGAATCTCCACAACTGTCGCCAAAACCGGCCTTTCGCTGATCGAAGGGCAGAAATATTACATTTCCGTCATGGCGGAGAACGGCGCCGGCGGCCTGACCGCGGCGGTGTCTTCAGACGGTGTTGTCGCCGACACATCGGCGCCGGAAGCGCCTGCCGCTGTTAACGACGGGGAAGCCGCGGACTCCGAATTCGCATCGTCCACCGCCTGGCTGGCGGCGAACTGGACGCCGTCGGTTGATCTTCAGAGCGGGATAGGCAGGTATTGGTACGCCATCGGAACGGCGCCGGGCGCAGCGGATATCACGCCGTGGACGGACGCCGGAGCGCCGGCCGGAGTTGTTAAGAGCGGGCTGAGCCTGACCGACGGCCAAACGTATTATTTCTCCGTGAAGGCTGAAAACAATGTCGGCATGTTGTCGGCAGCGGCCAACTCGAACGGGCAAACGATAGACGCGACGCCGCCCGAGCCGGTTGCGGAGGTAAACGACGGAATCGGCTTAGATGTCGAATTTTCAACGGCGGCGGCGCAGCTTACAGCGAATTGGACGGGCTCCTCTGACCCGCAGAGCGGGGTGGCGGGCTATTGGTATTCCATAGGGACCGCGACCGGCGCGGCCGATATTGCCGGTTGGACAAACAACGGCTCCGGCACGTCGGTTACGCGATCCGGGTTATCGCTGACGAACGGCGGCAGATACTATTTTAATATCAAAGTTGAAAACGGCGGCGGCGGTTTGTCGGCGCCGGTCAGTTCGAACGGGCAGACGGTGGACGCGACGCCGCCCGAGGCGGTTGCCGCAGTGAACGACGGCGCGGGCGCCGACATTGCGTTTTCAACGGCGGCGGCGCAGCTTTCAGCGAACTGGGCGGCTGCGACGGACGCCGAGTCGGACATTGCGCGTTATTGGTATGCGATAGGAACGGCAGCCGGCGGCTCCGATACTGTAAGTTGGACTGATAACGGGCTGAGCGCGGCGGCGACACGCGCCGGGCTGGAGCTTGTCGAGGGAAGAAAATACTATTTTTCGGTTAAGGCTGAAAACCGGGCCGGGCTTGTGGCCGTGGCGGCGAGTTCGAATGGGCAGACGGTGGACACGACGGCGCCGTCTATAGTGGCCGTGTTATATGACGGACTCGGGTCCGACATCGAGTATTCCGCATCGGCGACGGAGCTTTCGGCGAACTGGTCGGCGGCCGGCGACCCGCAGAGCGGCATCGCGCGCTATTGGTATTCGATCGGCACGGCGACCGGAGCGACTAACATTGCCGAATGGACGCAAAACGGCGCGAATACGTCGATCACGCGGACCGGCCTTTCGCTTGTAAACGGAACGAAGTATTACTTCAATGTCAGGGCTGAGAATGGGGCCGGGCTTTTGGGGGTTGTTAAGAGTTCAAACGGCGTGACGGTTGACGCCGCGCCGCCGGCTTCCGTCACGGGCATGGCGGCGATATCCGGGAATCAACAGATCGCTTTGACATGGACCAACCCGACCGACCCGGATTTCTCGGGAGTGAGGCTGGTTCGAAAAGCGGTCGGTTTTCCGGCCGATAAGGACGACGGGTTAATCAGATTCGAGGGCGCCGGAAACACTTTTACGGATTCCGGGCTTGAAAACAATACGACATATTACTATGCGGCGTTCGCGTATGATCGAGCGAGTTTGTATTCCGCCGCAGGCGAGGGGGCGCGCGTGTCCGCAACGCCGTTCGCGCTGGCTCCGGCGGCCGCCGAAGGCTGGAATCTGATAGGCGTTTCGGGCCTCAACGCGGAGATAAACGCGATGTCGGTTTTCGGCTCGCATGAATACGAAATTGTCGGGTTCAACGGGCAGTTTAACAATCTCACAGCGGCGGGAACCGTTGCGCTCGACATGGCGAAGGGTTACTGGATATATTCGGATTTTAACGCGGGCCAGATTCAGACAAACGCGTCCGCTTATTCGGGAAATGAATATGTGGCGACACTGACTGCCGGCTGGAATCTCTTTTCCATTCCGTTCGGGACGCCGGTGAAATGGGGAGCGCCGAAAGCCACGCTGACTTGCGGCGGAACGGCAGCGCCGCTGAAACCGGTTTATTATTACCGGAACGGCGCGGGGTATGTGAAAATAGACCCGGATTCCGGCGCGAGCGCTATTCCATGGACCGGCTATTGGATAAACACGGGAACCGAGCAGTGCGCGCTGAGTTTAACGAAGTGATTGTTTGCTGATTGAATAGTTTTAACAACAGGAATTTTCCAAAACGGACTCGGACGAAAGTAATAAAGAACAGAAGCAAGAGCCGGATTTGTGTCATTAAGCGCTATGGAAAATTGACATAGCGGCGGCGCAACGGTATGATGATTTGAAGAATGAAAAGTCCGGCATCGGAGACGGCGGGAACGCCGATTTGGTTTAAGACGGCAATCGTTGTATTTGCGGCGGCCTCGCTGATATTTTTCTACATGATTTTGCGGCCGAAGTCTGATCCCGCCGCCGTTCTCAACAACTATGTCAACGCGCTGGCGCGCGGCCGTTGCGGCAAGGCGTACAAGTTCGTTTCCTATTATGCAAAAAATAATAGCGTGGATTATTCGACTTATGATAAGTTCGAACGCAGCGTCTGCGCGCCGGCGGCAGGCAAATATATTTATCTTGAAATGATTAGCGTTGTGAATAAAAACGTAGGGAGCGACACTGCGACGATCGCGGCGATGCTGAAGTTCAAGACATCGTGGATGCCGAGGTCGCAGAGTAGAATGATGCAGTTTGATTTTCGGAAAGAACGAGGCGACTGGCTGCTTGAAGGACCGGAGCTGCTGCCGTAGGAATCGGCGATTTTGAATTTTTGAAAAGAAAGGGAAACGGGATATATGGCGGCAAATGAAAAGCTGTATATGGCGCTGAGGGGCGCGTTGGAGATTTATACGCGGATAAACAACCGGCTGGAAGTGGCCGGCGCGGAGCATGTTCCGGCTGGCGGCGGGGCGCTGATATGCCCGTGCCACGCGAATTTTTCGGACCCGTTTTTCGTAGGAGCGGCGATTCGCGGCCGAGTGTTGCATTTTCTCGCGTGGCATGGTATCGAGGAGATGCCGCTTGTCGGGCCGCTGTTCAAGGAAGTCGGAACGATGCACGCGATCAAAGAGAGTTACGGAGTGTCGCTGGACAAGGAAGAGAGCCGTGCGGTTGTGGGCGAGCTTGAGGAATTGCTGAAGAGCGGCGAGTTGTGCGTGATATTTCCCGAGGGAGCGATCAAGCATTGGATCGGGCCTGGAGAGATGAAGGAGTTCAAGCCTGGCGCGGTGAGGCTTGCGGCGCGGGCGGGAGTTCCGATCATACCGGTGGGGATGACGGGGACGCGCTGGGTGGTTCCTAATATAATAAATTTCCACGATTTCGGGGGTCCGGACAAGGGATTCTGGATACCGATGGCGCTGCCGGTGAAGGTGCGGGTGCGGTTCGGAGAACCGTTCATTCCGGACCCGGCGGCGGCGGACGACAAGGCGGTTTGCGCATCGGAAACGGAACGGCTGAGGGAAACGATCATCGGAATAATCGACGGCATGTGAGCGGCGGAAGCCGGGCGGGGCGGCTGCCGAAAGGCGTCAAAACATCTGTATCAGCCGCGCGGAGTCCGGGAATATTAGACAGTAAAAAACGTGACGGAAAGCCAATATTTAATTGAAACAGAATTTTACAAACCATATTGCGCAAAAAATAAAATTGAACTATTATAATTCAACATCATGGTATATATTGTGAGAAAGTATGGTATTATCGTGAGTGTCAGAGTACACATATAGTTGAGGGCGGCGTGGGGCTGCCGGGCGAAAAATATAAAACAGTTAAACAAGGATATCGAAAATGGACATTACCACCATTGCAGGTCTGCTTTTAGGATTCGGATCGATGATCGTCGCGATCGTCGTAGAAGGCAAGGGCGATGTTCTTGAGCTCGTCCCGTTCTTCACGAACATCTCGGCGTGGATCATCATCCTCGGCGGCACATTCGGATGCACGGTTCTGAGTTCGAAGAGGCAGGACGTTGCCCGCATCCCCGCGATTTTTATCGGCCTGTTGCAGGAAGCAAAATTAGATCACATCGCGATTATCGACACTTTGACGTCTCTGGCCGAGAAAGCGCGGCGCGAAGGCATGATATCGCTCGAAGCCGACATCGACGCCATTGAGAACCCGATGATGGCAAAAGGCCTCCGGTTGGTGGTTGACGGCACGGACCCCGAACTCGTCGAAGCGATCATGCAGACGTTGCTGATGCAGAGGAAGAACGACGCCGCGGCAGACGCGACGGTATTCGAGACTCTCGGCGGTTTCGCCCCTACGATGGGAATCGTAGGAACGGTCATGGGCCTCGTCGGCGCTTTGAAACGAATGAGCGCCGCAGGCCAGGAAGAGACGATTTCAGCGCTCGCCGTAGCGTTCATCGCTACGTTCTGGGGCATCGGCCTCGCGAATCTGCTGTTCCTCCCGCTGGGCAACAAAGTCAGAGCGCGCTGGCGCGATGAAGTTATTCTGGGACAAATCATCATCGAAGGCATTATGTCGATTCAGGCCGGAAACAACCCGCGCATCGTTCGCGACCGCCTTCTTAGCTATCTGCCGCTCGATGTGGCAGAGGCGGCTGACGCCGCGGAACCCGCCAAAGGCGGCCGCGAATAATTCTTCGCTACTAACCTGATCGGATAATAATATGTCAGAACGAAAAAAGAGCTTCATGGAAGAAGAAGAGCGTCATAATGAAAACGCGGGGTCTATGCGTTGGCTGCTGACTTACGCGGACATGATCACGCTCCTGCTCGGACTCTTCATCGTGCTTGTTTCCACGCGCGTCGTAAGCGTCGCGCAGTATAAAGTTATCGCCGCTCAGGCCGAACGCGTTTTCGGCGCCGGCAAAGCCATGACGATCTACGGCGAAGGCGGCAAAGTCACCGCCGGCGGAACCGGAATTCTCCCCTATCTCAAACCTATGGATTCAGAGACGCCGGAAGGCACGGACGTCAGAAGAACTGCTGACGGGACGCTGATCAGCATGTCCACAGGCGTTCTTTTCCCCGCCGGGAGCGCCGAGCTGACCGCGAAGGCAAAAGAAGTTATCGACAAAATTTATAACACTTATCTGAAAAATGCCAACACTAATATAATGATTAAAGGACATACGGACAACAGGCCGATGTCCAGCGCTATGTACCCCTCGAACTGGGAACTCTCAACAGGCCGCGCAGGGGCGGTTACTCGTTACCTCATCAGCCAGCACGGAGTTAACCCCAAGCAGCTCTCGACCGCCGGATATGCCGATCAGGCGCCTGTCGCCCCGAATGACACCGAAGAGAACCGGGCGAAGAACCGCAGGATTGAAATATTTGTTCTGAGCGGCGCGGCTAACAGGATGATGAACAATATTCAAAAAGCCAGCGAGACGACAAAAAAGTCGGATCTGATTCCGATGCCGCCCAAGCCGGGCGACAAGCCGGCCGAAGCGCCCGCCGAAGGCGGCGGAACGACCGTTCCCGGCGGCGGATTCTAAGAAACATTCCCGCATTTCGCTTAACATGAAATTCAGCTTCCGCGTTGCGCGTGGGAGATGGTTATTATAACGTTTTGCAAACCGGCAATCTGTAACTGTGTTAACGGCTGTTGAAAAAGTGCGCTAACTTCATTCTGTCATTTATCTTTCCCATCAGTCATATTTTTCCTCCCATTTTGTCATATTTCCACTCCCAACCGTCATATTTTCTCTCCCAACTGTCATATATTCCCTCCCATTTTGTCATTTTCCCTCCCATTTTGTCATTCCGAGCGAAGCGAGGAATCTTCAATATAAACATCAATATTATTAGCGGTTGGGGTCTGGCAGCCGAGGCAAAGGGAAGAAAAGAGGTTTTATCGAGATTCCTCGCTTCGCTCGGAATGACAAAAGCGGAAAACAATATCACATTAAAGAGGCGAAGCAATAATCAATCCGATTTCCTCCGATTGCATATACTTGAATCCTTGATCTGCCCGGAGAAGGCATTGAACATGGGAATCTGACAATCAATATTTGCGCGATATTTCTCTGAATACAATCATAATAATAAACTTTATTGACTTGAAAAAATCGCGGGTTTAGAATGGTAGAGGCTTTTTTAAAGACGCCCCGGTTCCGGCGAGGAAACGGGAGTTTGAATAGGAGGTGAACTCGATGGAGCGTAGTGTGCTTGATGATGACCCACCCGGGCCGCGAGGAAAATCCGTCGGTTTCACTTCTTATGAAGCGTGACCTTCAGAATTTCCCTCGAATAAGGCTCAGAATTAAGGCGGTCGCTCAATAAGCACGCTTGCGAAAACCGCTTCTTTTCGAATTTCGGGAAGAAGCCGGAGCAGCCGCGCGCGCGCAAAAAGGCGTTTTCGAAGCCGGGAGCGAGCGGGGCGAAAGCAGGCGAGGTTGACATCCGGCAAAGGTTTTCATCCATAAGAGTTCACACGCGGCATGAAACTCTCGGCGCGTGTATTCTACATGTTCAGGCGGCTGATCCGGATGAGCCGGATGTTTCTGCTTGTGCTCGGGCCGGGCATTCTCGTCATGGTGGCAGACAATGACGCGGGCGGCATAACGACTTACGCCGCGACAGGCGCGCAGTACCGTTATTCGTTCACGTGGATTCTGCTTCTCATTATTCCCATAACATATTTCGTTCAGGAAATGACGATGCGACTCGGAGTTGTGACCAAGCGAGGTTTCGCCGAGGCGATTTTCGAGGGCTTCGGAGCCGGCTGGGGCTGGTTCACGCTGGTGACGCTGATGATGTCGTGCTGGCTGACGTTAGTCACGGAGTTCATAGGGATTTCGGCGGCTTTGAGCATTTTCCACATTCCGGCGTGGGCTTCCGTCGCCGCGGTTATTGTGATCATGACGGCGATGGTGATCTCAGGCCGTTATTGGACGTGGGAGAAGATAGCGCTGTTGTTCTGCCTTTTGAACCTTATATATGTGCCGGCGGCGATCATGGCGCATCCGAGCGTCAGCGATATCCTGCGCTCCGGCGCGATTCCCAACATCCCCGGCGGAAAATTCACAGGCGGCGTTCTGCTGTTTATCATGGCGAACATCGGAACTACGGTGTGCCCGTGGATGATATTCTTTCAGCAGAGCGCGGTTGTGGACAAGGGGATATTGCAGCGCGACATCAAGTGGTCGCGGATCGAGACGTTTGCCGGCGCGGTTCTTACTTCGACCGTGGCGATCTTTATAATAGTGCTGACGGGGAAGCTGATGTACCCGCACGCGGTGAGCGGGGCTGACACGGCGGCGAGATGGATGATAGCGAATGACAATCCGGTGATCGGCACCTGTCTGGCGATCGGGCTGATGACGGCCGGACTGCTGGGCACGATCTGCATTTCGCTCGCGAGTTCGTGGTCGTTCGGAGAGGTGTTCGGCTGGGCGCACTCGCTGAACAAGAACGTGCGCGAGGCGCCGTGGTTCTATCTCGTGTATTTCCTGATGCTGGCGACGGCGGGGGGAATGGTGCTTATAGCGAAGGCCGGCATGATGGTGATCATAGTGCTCTTCGTCCAGGTTGTGGCGACGACGCTGATGCCGGTGTGCATTATTTTCCTGATTTATCTGCTGAACGACAAGAAGACGGCGGGCGCGTGGGTGAACAGGCCGGTTGAGAACTGGGTTAACGGGATCAATGCAATCGTGCTGATCGGGCTTTCGACGGCGTACAATTTTCTCGTGCTGTTTCCGAACATAATGCCGAAATAACGGGCGGGTGGCTCTTATGTGGAACGATGTAATGACATTTCTGAAACTCGAAAAGATACAGGAGATTAACGCCCGCTACCGGAAGGGGAGCGTCGAGCTGAGAAGGCCGGCGCGCGTTATCCTGTTCATGCTCAGGATTTATCTTGTCATTATGGTCGCCCTGCTGATCATAAAGTTCGCTCAAATCCTGATGGGGAGGGCGATATGAGTTCTGACGCGAAAACCGGGAAGAACAAACCGGTTTCAGGAATAAAGACGGACAGGGACGGGGCGCCGATCATTCGGGAAGGCGTGACTGTTTTTTTCATGAGCGAAGTTCTGGACGCGCCGGTCGTTCTCAAAAGCGGGATGGCGGTCGGGAAACTGAAGGACATAGCGATCAGGATCAACGGAGGCGCATACCCGGAGGCGACGCACATAGTGGTGAGCCGCAAATGGGGGAAGCCGGACCTGCTGTTCCCGTGGAACAATGTGTCGGAGATCACCGAGCGGCAGGCGGTTGTGGATGTGAGCGAGAATATAGAGAACTTCGTTCCTTCGCTCGGCTGGTTCGAGGAACTCGTATTAGTTAATGAAAAGATAATGGATAAAAAGATCATAGACATGGAGGACCGCGAGGTCGAAGTGGTTT
>Ga0172379_10001112_pt1 | contig 57598 bp, 47 predicted proteins | sample GrowelOW334metaG_FD_119756 | JGI IMG/M metagenome (GOLD analysis project Ga0172379, IMG submission 119756) | Groundwater microbial communities from an aquifer near a municipal landfill in Southern Ontario, Canada - Groundwater well OW334 metaG | ecosystem: Environmental > Aquatic > Deep... | reverse complement strand
GAGGCGGTCACAAAGGGATCGTTGTCGGTCTGTTCCGGTACCGCGTTGTATGCCGTGAGAGTCACCGCATGGCTCGGCAGAGCCGGCGCTGCGGGCGCATTGGCATACGCCGGCAAGGCGCCAAAGGTGGCGCCGGACAAAAGTAAAAAGGCCATAAGGCCTCCAATAGCAGTCATAGAATGGGTAGATACCGAAACAGTAAGCAACTGTCTCGTTATGTGTATACTAGCATATTGACAATACTATGTCAATAGGTCTGATGTGGCCTTCGGTGGGACCATTTTACGGAAAAGGTAGACCATGACTGAGGCGACTAACACCCCGACAACCGCTCCGGCCACGATATCAGACGGATAATGCACTCCTGCGGCCACGCGGGCAATGCTTATAAGCGCTGCTGCGACGAAAAAGAAGATTCCCCACTTTTTATGATGAAGGTAGACCGCCGTCGCCAATGCGAAAAAGAATGTGGCATGCCCCGAGGGAAACGACCATGAGGGGTCCGTAAGCAACTGGTTAACCGGGAGCACGAGAAAGGGCCGCGGACGGTGATAGAAAAAACGAATGAGCTCCGTGACACCGAAGCGGGCGACAAGCGCCGCCGCCCCGGCCACGAAAAGCGTGTACCACTTCCCCCACCTTGAATCACGCGAGAAGAGCACAATGGCGATAAAAAGAATGATGAGTATGTACGCCAGATACGTGGCGAAGAACACAATAATCCCGTCAACCATAGGCGACTGTCCTGCAAAATTATTCAAAAGATGGAAAAGCTGAATATCAAGTGACATCACAGATACTATATACTATCGTTGCACTCATGCGATATCTGCACCTCACGTATCGTTTCTTCCCGGGCATCATTGCGCTTTTACTTGTAGGGGCGCTCTCCTTTTCTCGCGATGAGCTCTATCTCGTTGCGATTGCGATCGGCCTTGTCCAGATAATTATCGTTACGTACCGCGAAGTTCGTTCGGGGAACGGCTCGCTCGACTACATCGCCTTCCTCGCGATGGCGCTCGCTGTTCTCACTGGGGAATATCTTGCCGGCGCGGTGATCGCCTTCATGTATACCGGCGGTGAGGCGCTTGAGGCGTATGCGTCGTATCGTGCGGAGGCGTCACTCTCGGCGCTCCTCGCCCGGATCCCGAAAACGGCATTGGTAAAACGCGACGGTGTATTGGAAGAAGTTATTCTCTCCGAGGTGCAGACCGGAGCCATTATCGTAGTGCGCCGCGGTGAGCTCGTCCCGCTTGACGGGTTACTTGCGTCAGAACATGCCGTGCTGAGTCTCGCAAATCTCACCGGCGAACCGCTCCCCGAAACGATCGGGAAAGGCACGGTGATAAAGAGCGGAAGCGTGAACGAAGGTGAGGCGTTTGACCTTGTGGTGTCCGGTACGCTCGCCACCTCTACCTACGCAAAGATCGTGGACTTGGTGAAAAATGCAAAAAGTCATCAGGCACCCTTCGTGCGCCTCACCCAGAAGGCGAATATGCCTTTCACCCTACTCACACTGCTTATCTCCGGTGGCGCCTTTCTCCTGACCGGAGACATTGTCCGAGTGCTCGCCGTGTTAGTCATCGCGACTCCGTGCCCTCTTATTATTGCCGCACCGGTCGCCTTTATCGGCGGTCTCTCACGCGCCGCGGGTCGCAACATTATCGTGAAGACCCCAGCCGTACTTGAGACCATCGCGCAAGTGAAAACGATTTTCTTTGACAAGACCGGTACGCTCACGCTCGGCGAACCGCAATTAACCGAGATAATTCCGATTGATACAAGTCTGGATGAAACACGGGCGCTCTCGCTCGCCGCCGCTCTTGAGTTCCATTCCATTCACCCGCTCGCTCGCGCCATTACCGGAGCGGCAAAGAAACGCGAGCTTGCCCCAGCACCGGCGACCGATGCAAAGGAAATATTGGGAACTGGTATTTCGGGTACTGTTGATGGTCGGGTGATTTCTATCCGGCAAGCGCCCGAGGAGCACCGCCACGAAGGAGGGATTTCCCTACTCCTTTCTGAAGGCGAGACACCACTCGCGACGTTCCACTTTTCTGATGTATTGAAAGAAAATGCAAAGAAATTGCTCGACGAATTCTCGCGTTCTGGTGTACGAGTCGCCGTACTTACCGGCGACCGGAGAGAAAATGCCGAAAAAATATTTGACGGTCTCGCACTCACGATTCATGCCGACTGCACCCCTGAAGAAAAGTATCGCATCGTAGACACCGCACGAGAACACGGTGAGGTGGTGGCAATGGTCGGCGATGGCTTGAACGATGCTCCCGCACTCGCGAAGGCTGATGTGGGTATCGTCTTCTCCGGTACGGAGAACAGTGCCTCCATTGAGGCCGCCGATGTCGCCATCCTCGGCCACGACCTCGCCTCAATACATGAACTGTTCGCACTTTCTAAACGCTCCATACGCATTGCGAACGAGAGTGTATACACTGGTATCGGGCTCTCCACGATTGGTATGGTCGCTGCCGCATCTGGCTTCATCGTGCCGGTTGAAGGCGCGATTATTCAGGAAGGCATTGATGCTACGGTGATTGTGAATGCTCTTCGTGCCGCCTTCACCCCCCGCGCCTAAAAAAACCCGGCCGCACAACAGCGGCCGGGGGTTAAGAGAGCACATGAGAAAGTTCTAGAGACCTTGATCAGTATCGAGCTCGCCAGTCGTCCGCTCGGAGTAGAACCGGCCATCGTCCGGACAGACGAAGGCGACGCACTTCCCATCAAGCAATGCGAGCTTTTGAGGCGGATAGGTCAAAAGGAGTTGTTCGAGACCTCCCCAGGCGAGGCCTGACGTAGGACCCGGCTGAGGCTCAACAACGCTCCAGAGCCGACGCATCCGCTCAAAAGACTCGTTACGACTGATTTCTTCGACACAGTCAACCGACTCTTTCCACGGAAGCGTTACGACCTCTTCCATTTTCTTCTTGTTGCGTGCACCCGGCACTTGCTCTCCGGGCCTGGGACGAACACCGACCACAATCGTCTTCGGATTCCTGTCCTGAAAAAAACGACCGATGCCGGCGGCAGTACCACCAGAACCCATTGCCGCAGCAATAACGGCAATCTTGGAGATGTCGTAGCCGAGCGCATGTACGATCTCGGGACCAGTAAACTGCTCATGCGCACGCACGTTGCCCATGTGACCGTACTGGTTAAGGTGATAGTGAAAAGGTTTCCGTGCCTCCTCTATCGCCCGATGAGCGACACTCTTGCCGGCGCCGACCTCGATTATCTCAACCGAAGATAGTGCAGCAAGAATTCCCTTCTTGCTCTCGGGAACGTCCGCCGAGAGCACGACCTTCACCTCATGGAAGCCGAACGCTCTTGCGAGTCGAGCAACCGCATGAGCCGTGTTGCCGCTCGAGTCAACAACGATGGTATGTACGTCCTTGTAACGACCATTCCTACAGTCTTCCATCATCATCCCGAATGCCGCAACAGTTTTGATGTGCGGAAGACCAATCAGCAGCAAAGCGGCGACTTCGATGTTGTACGCCGTAAAGGGATTCATCTCCAGTGGGAGCCAACGTGCCTCCATAAACCGCCTGTTTCTCGGATCCAGTGCCTGAAAAACCGGGTCTTTCATTACTTGTTCCAATGCCTGTGCCAGTCTCATCCCGTTCTCCTCAATGGGGAAGTTGAAAAAGGCCCTCTCATTTGAAAGAGCTTCTGACGGGCACAATACTCCTAAATTACGAAGGACGCCAACCTTTCTTGACCGATTTTATCTTGTTCGGATTCTTGCCTGTTTCAGTGAAGAAGACGACCGTGGGGCTCATCTTTTCCGCTTCTTTCGGGTCTACCCACGCCTCACCGAGGATGATGACCTTGTCGCCCCTCTGGAACAGGCGGGCAGGTGGGCCATTCAGGATTATCTCGCCCTTCCCTTTCTTCCCTTTCAAAATATACGTACGCCACGAGACGGCATTTGAGGCATTGTTGATGGTTACCATTTGTCCCGGCAGAAGTCCGGTCGCTGTGAGGAGTTCCTCGTCTATCGTGATAGAGCCCATATAGCCGAGGTCGGCGTCCGTGACGGTCGCTCGATGTAGCTTCGCAATACAGACATTTACTAACATGCGAGGACTATAGCACACTCAGTTTCAATATCGGAATGGTAATATGGAAGAAGTTGTTGGCTATGGATTTCACTCTTTTAATACACATACTTGCTCTGCTCTTTTCCTTTTTTGTTGCGGGAGCGTTGCTTGGTGCCTTCTTCTCAGAAATAATCCGCGACAGACTCATTGAGATTCTCCATCTCAAGAAACTACTGCTCACAAGGTCACTGTTTAACCCAATCTTGAAGCCGGGGAGAAGCCACCCGTGGATGGCGGAGGCCGTGATGAATCCGGCGGCGCTTATTCTCCATGACCGTACTCACCTGATCTATCGCGCTATCGGCTCCGACGGCGTTTCCCGACTCGGCTACGCGAGTAGTCCGAACGGTATTGTATTTGATAAACGACTTCCCTATCCGGCCTATGTCGCACAGAAGCCGCGCAACCTCCCCGGCCATGTCCGCCGCTATTCTCCCGTTCTCTACCCCTCCGGCGGGTCCTGGGGCGGGTGCGAGGATCCACGCATGGTTGCAATCGAGGGTCGCGTGTATGTCACATTCAACATGTTTGACGGGTGGGACTTCATCCGTGTTGCCGCTATCTCAATCGCTGAAGAAGATTTCTTGGCAGGAGAGTTCTGGAAATGGGACGGCCCACACCTGCTCTCGCCACCGCAGCAGATTCATAAAAACTGGGTGCTCTTCCCGGAGAAAATTAATGGGAAGTACGCCATCCTCAACAGCGTGGTACCGAAAATAGACATCGCGTATCGCGATTCTATTGAAGATATCGGCACTATCGAGCCTTTTATCGCGAGTTGGGTCGGCTCGCGCGGTGACTTGCCCGCACGAGACGGGATGTGGGACAGTTTCGTACGCGGCGCAGGCCCGCCGCCGGTGAAGACGCCTCGCGGCTGGCTCCTCCTCTATCACGCAATCGATGAACGCGAGCCCGGTCGCTACAAGCTCGGTGCAATGTTGCTAGACCTGAATGATCCGACGCGCGTATTGCACCGTTCAGCTGCTCCCGTTCTCTCGCCCGACGAGCATTATGAAAATCACGGCAAGCCAGGGATTGTCTACGCCTGTGGAGCGGTGGTTCGTGATGAGACCCTCTTCGTATATTATGGAGGAGCGGACAAGGTTGTCTGTGTCGCGACCGCACCGCTCGATGAGTTCCTTGACGCACTCATGCACGGCACGCCGGTTTCGCTCGCAACAACGACGCCCGCTCAAACCGATTAATTATGTTTGTCATCCGCCGAGAAATTCATAACCCTGTTCTCTCCCCGCGCCACGAGCACCCGTGGGAGGCGCTCGCTACCCTAAATCCCTCGGTTATTCGCGAGAGTAACGGGTGGCGGATGTATTACCGCGCACTTTCAAACCCTGCCGCACTCGTTTCGCCCTATGCTGGTCAGTCCACCATTGGTGAAGCATTTTCTGAAGACGGCCTCCACTTTTCCCTACAACAACAAGCACTCATCCCCAAAGAATCGTGGGAAGCCTACGGCTGTGAAGACCCGCGCGCAACCGTTTTTGAGGGCGCCACCTACCTTTCGTACACAGCACTTGGCGGATACCCTTTCTCTAAGGACAATATTAAAATCGCTATCGCCGTTGCCAGAGACGGAAAGAACTTTACCGAACGGCATCTCGTCACTCCCTTTAATGCAAAAGCGTTTGCACTGTTCCCCGAGCGCGTCGGTGGAAAGGTCGCGGCGCTCCTCACGGTCCACACCGACGAGCCGCCGGCTGAAGTGTGTCTTGCTCTCGCCAACAATATTGAAGATTTCTGGTCGCCGGAATTCTGGCAGACCTGGTATGCGGACTGGCAGTCGCATAAAATTCCACTCAAACGCAGTGACAATGACCATGTGGAGGTCGGCACGGTGCCGATTCTCACTGAACACGGGTGGCTCACCTTCTACTCCTACATTGATAATTATTTCAGCGGCGAGCGCGTGTTCTCGGTGGAGGCACTGCTTCTTGACCGAGACGATCCGTCAAAAATGATTCACCGTACGGAAGCCCTCTTAGTTCCCGAAGAAATTTATGAACGATACGGTATTGTGCCGAACATCGTCTTCCCCACGAGCGCAACGATTGGCGATAGCGGCCAACTCGACCTCTGGTATGGCGCCGCAGATACTGTGTGCGCCAAAGCGAGCGTCAAACTCCGCGACCTAATGCGCGCGCTCGACCCGAACCGTCCGGCGCGTACCTTCACGCGCGCACCACAGAACCCGATTCTCTCCCCGCGCGGCGACGGCTTTGAAGGTCATGACGTCTTGAATACCGCCGCTATCGATATCAACGGCTCGGTCTATCTCCCGTACCGCGCGATGGACAACGCAAACACGTCAACCATTGGACTCGCCATTTCTAAAGACGGCATTATCGTAGACGAGCGCCTGATTGCACCGATGTACGCGCCTCGCGCCGATTTCGAATTAAAGCGCGGAAGCCCGACGGGCAATTCCGGGTGCGAGGACCCGCGCATCGTCCGTATTGAGAACACACTGTATATGACCTATACCGCGTACGACGGTGTACGTGCACCGGCCGGCGCCGTCTCCTCAATATCCGTAGAAGATTTCCTTGCACGGAAGTTTGGCCAGTGGACTATGCCGCTTATCCTCACGCCCGACGGCGTTGACGACAAGGACTTGGCACTACTACCTGAAAAAATCAACGGAAATTACCTGCTCTACCATCGCGTCAACGGCCAGATCTGTGCCGATGTTTTGCCTGACCTCACCTCGGGCAAACGCGTAAGTCGCTGTGTAGAAATCATGGGACCGCGCTTCGGGATGTGGGACGGTGGGAAGGTCGGAAGCGCCGCACCGCCGATTAAGGTCGGTAACAACTGGCTGATGATTTACCACGGCGTCTCGCGTCATGCGACCTACCGTCTCGGTGCCGCACTACTCGGCCCCGACGGCACAACACTGCTTGCTCGTACCGCGGACTCCATCTTCGAACCTTTGGAGAAATATGAAAAAGAGGGAGAGATTGCAAATGTCGTCTTCTCCTGCGGGGCCGTCGTTCGCGGCGACGCACTCTATCTCTACTACGGCGGTGGCGACAAGGTCATCGGCGTCGCGACCTCCTCGCTCGCACACATTGTTGACGCACTTACATGAAGCTTATTATCTTTGACCTTGACGGCACGTTGGCGGAGAGCAAACAACCGCTCACACCCGACATGGCAACACAAGTTGCGAAACTTCTGGGACAGTTTCCGGTCGCCATCATCTCCGGCGGTGCGCTCCAGCAATTTCTCAAGCAAGTCGTCACACAGCTCCCGGAGTCGGCAACGCTCGCAAACCTGTACCTCCTGCCCACCTCGGGCGCCTCGCTCTACGAATTTCGTGATGAGACGTGGACAAAGATTTATGAAGAACGCATTTCAGAAAAAGAGGCGCACGCGATAGAGAAAGCGCTCCGCACAGCCGCAGAAGAAAGTGGCGTTATCGATTTCTCAAAAAAGGCGTGGGGTGAACGTATTGAGTATCGCGGCAGCCAGGTGAGCCTCTCTGCGCTCGGACAACAAGCGCCCATCGCACTGAAGAAAGAGTGGGACCCGCACCGATTGAAGCGTCGCGAGCTACAAGCTGCGGTGATGAAGCATTTGCCAGAAGGATTTTCCGCCGCGATGGGCGGGGCAACGACGATTGATGTTACTCGGGAAGGCATTGATAAAGCGTATGGTATTCACAAACTCTGCGAACGTCTCGGTGTAGAAGAAAGTGACGCCCTCTACGTGGGAGACGAGCTCCAAGCGGGTGGGAACGACGAAGCAGTGTATAAAACAGAAGTCAAAACCGTCAGCGTCACTAACCCTGCTGACACCGAGCGATTTATCGCTTCAACACTTAATCCTTCATGAGGCGCACAAGGCGGATGATTTCAAAAGAGTAGCGACCGTTGAGTAAGTGAAAAACGGGTGAGAGCTTGTCCCCCTTTGTCTCGGCCAGTGCTTCGTGGATTTCATCAGTAGCATCAATCGGAACGAGGTGGGCGAAGTCAGTGCGTGTGAGTTTCCCTATTTCTGCTAGCTCTTCCAAATGCTTTACGATAGTTGAAGCGACGAGTCCGCGCGACTTCGCCGCTTCCTTTAAACTCTTTGCATCGCGCACGGCCTGTAGTGTTTCTGCGAGCCTACCCGGCAAACCGCCTGCATTCTTCCTCTTGGCTTTACGTGAGATACCATCTTCGGTTATTTCACTCGGCCACGCACCGCCCATCGCTTTTACAAACTTCTTCTGCATCGTAACGGTCTCGGTCTCTGGCATCGCCGCAAACGCATCACGCGCCACCTCAGAGGCGGCGCGGAAGTCTCTGTCCTTCTCTAAAACGTCCGGGTGCACCTCAAGCGCGCGCTCGTTTAGTCCGGTGAGATACACCCCTGCGAGCCGGCGCACTCGCGAGAGCGCTACGTACCCTTGCCCGTATTCAAATGCCCGCGAGAGGTCCATAACGGCCGCATCCATACTCATCCCCTGGCTCTTGTGCACGGTCATCGCGTAGGCGAGCCGAAGCGGAATCTGCGAGATGCTGGCGCGCACCTTGCCTTGCTCCTCCATCTGCCACTCCATAGGCTCGGTGGCTATCTTCAGACCGTTTCGGGTCTCCACGAGCGGCATGCCGCTTGTGTCCCAGCCGGTCACGATACCGAGCGTGCCGTTGACGAATCTTCCTTGCGGAGAGTTCTTGGTAAACATCACTACGGCGCCCTCCTTCAATTCCAGGACTTCAGGCGAGAGGCATCCGCGGATGAGCCCCTCTATGACCGAATCCTTCCCTTTCGACGACATGCGGAACTTCTTTGACGCACCCTTGAGCTTCGCGAGCTCTTCGGCGTTGATACGATCTACGTCGGCGTTGTGAGAGAAGAGCTTTGGTATATCGCTCACGTCGACAATCTCTGCGGGCGACACTCGCCTCGATGCAAGGTGCTCATGATGGAGAGTTTCAATCTCTCCCGAACGTATTGCGGAGAGCACATCAAGAAAGTCGCTATCGTCCTGCCGATATTGCTCGGTAAGGTAACAGGTGAAGAGGTGGAGGTCCCGCCACACTGGCGAAGAGTATGCGAACTGAACTTCCCGGCCGCGTGACACCGGCGGCAACTGGAAGAAGTCGCCGACTAAAATGACGGTGAGCCCGCCAAAGGGTTTGTCCACGCGGCGCACCTCGCGACAAATCGCGTCCGCCATTTCAAAGGTCGCGGAGGAAAGCATGGAGATTTCTTCAATAATAAGCACCTTGGCCTTCTGGATACGCCGAGCAACATGCTCCTTGCCTGCGATACGATCTACATCGGCTCGCGAGAGGGATTCGGCCACGCCGATACCGCTCCACGAGTGCAGTGTCATTCCTCCGACATGTGTGGCAGCGATGCCGGTCGCCGCAGTAATAGACGGCTCAATACCCGCCGCACGTAGCCACTGTATAAATTCATTTATTGTGTGCGTCTTCCCGCTCCCCGGACTTCCGGTCAGGTATATGTTCGCACCGGTCTTTAATATGGTAAGTGCTTCGCCCTGGGTCATCCGGGCATTCTATCAGACTGCAGAAAATCTTTAGCGAATACCGGTATCGCAGGAGACTTTTGTCGTGACGTAGGTGTTCTTGGTGACGTCTACGATAATCTCACCGCAGCGCGGAAGTGTGGTGCTGCTTCCGGTGATAAGCATGTAGGAGCCGGGCGGAAGCGAGAACTCGAATGCACCGGTCGTGTCAGAGCTCCCGATGATAAGCGGTATCTGTGAGCCGGTGCGATACACCGTGACTGACGTTGCGTATGGCTTGTCGGCACAAGCAGGATCGGGAGGAATGCGTTGTACCGGACAGGTCGGACCGAGTAGGACGCTCCCGCGTATGCCGGAATTATAGGTGGGGCATGCGGCAAACTCACAGTTTGGGCCGGTGCGCCCGACGGCAGAACCATCAGAGCAGAGCTTCGCCTCCATCGTGCAAGCCTGGGGGCCTGTATTTGCCGCCCCCTTCGGTACCACAGTGAAAGTGAAGCGGTAATCGCTTGGCGAGAGCGTTTGCTTTGCATACTTCTGCGCGGGAGCCACTGAAGCAAGTGTGACGGTCGCGTTACTCACGACCTGTGGTTGACCGAGAGTGAAGGTGAAATCCTTGTTAAAGGAACCGATGGAGACCCGCACACTCACGGTACCCGCCTGGATGCACTGCACATCTACCGGACAACGACTGTCTGAGACGAGATCCAGTATGCCGATGGTCACGCCGTTTATTGTGGCGATTGAGCCAATCGAAAGATTGCTTGTCGCGGAGGGTGTGGTGTCGGTCGTAGTCGCTGTACTCGTGTTGATAGGTGCTGTTGCCGTACGCACATTAGCCATCCAAAGCGCCGCTACTATCGCCACGACGACTAGTCCGATGAGTACATGATATCTGTTCATTTCTTAAGCATACCACTCGCCCTATTTCCTCGCTCCCCGATGAGTTAGGGGCGGTGCAGGCGGTTCCAAATAATAGCCATGAGGTATCCGAAGAGATATCCGAGAATAGAGGTGACGACGATGAGAGTGAATGCCGCGGTGACATCAAATCCCTTCACGACAAACGGCAGACTAAACATGTGCGCCCAGAAGATGAAGTCTATAAGCGCCTGCGCCAATCCGAGTGCCACAAGAATAGACCACGTGAGGTGAAAACCGCCGAACAAAACAGCGAAGGTAATCGCATTTTTCGTGGGATGTATGTATTGATTCATACTCAATTATGTTATTCGGCTAATACCTTAATTGTAACGCCGTCCACTGGGGGCGGGCGGCGTTCGGTGCATAACTAAAGATGCTCGTAAAACCTTTTATCTTTTTACTATTTTATCGAGTATAAACAATTGCGTGGTGTATTATGTACGCTATGAACACTGCTGATTTGAAGGCTGCGCTTGCGGGCGCGATGCGGGGAGAGGTGACTGACGATGCGGAGGTGATCGCGGCCAATAGCCGAGACACATCTCTCTTTGAGAGAATACCCGCACTTGTGGTGTACCCAGAGGACACCGACGACGTGAGCACCGTTGTGAAGGAGATTGCGCGCGCTCGCGAAGCGGGCGCGGATATCTCGCTTGCCGCACGCGCGGGCGGTACCGACATGTCCGGTGGCCCGCTCACTACTGGCGTCGTCGTCTCCTTCGCCAAACATATGAACAAGATGGGCGAGGTCGTCCTCCATGAAGACGCGACAAATGGTGTGGCGGGATACGCCACAACCGAGCCCGGCGTCTTCTACCGCGACTTTGAGAAGGCGACTCTGGAAAAGAATTTGATACTCCCCTCCTACCCGGCCAGTCGCGAGCTCGCCGCCATGGGCGGAATCGTCGCCAACAATGCCGGCGGCGAACGCACATTCCGCTACGGCAAGACCGAGAAGTACGTAGAGGAGCTTGACGTTGTTCTCTCTGACGGCTCGCAAACCACTTTCAAACCGCTCTCACCCGCCGAGCTTGAGGAAAAAAAGAAACTCCAGACGCTTGAGGGCGCTATCTACCGTGAGATGGACGCGCTCGTGACCGAAAACGCCGCTCTGATCGAGGAACACCGGCCGAGAGTGAGTAAAAATTCCGCCGGCTATGCGCTCTGGAGCATTCGTGACCCAAAGACCGGCGTCTTTAATCTTGCGAAGCTCGTCTGCGGCTCGCAGGGCACGCTCGCCCTCTGGACCAAGGCCAAGCTGGAGCTCGTGAAGCCGAAGGAGCATCGCGCCATGCTGATTGTCTTCCTTACCGACCTCGACGTTCTCCCCGAGGTGGTGAAGAGGGTTCTCGCCGAACACCCGGAGTCATTTGAGTCGTTTGACGATCACACCTTCAAACTTGCGGTAAAGCTCATCCCCCAACTTCTCTCCCAGATGGGATTCCTGAAGGCGGCTCGACTCGGCATTGATTTCATCCCCGAAGCGGCGATAGTCGCGAGTGGTGGCGTGCCGAAGCTTTTGCTCATGGCCGAGTTCGCCGAGGATACACTTGAAGAAGCCGATCGCAAGGCGCTTGCCGCACAGGCCGCACTTGCCGACCTCAACCTGCACACGCAGATAGAGAAAAATGAAAAAGAGTCGGAGAAATATTGGATTATCCGCCGCGAAAGTTTCAATCTCCTGCGCAAGAACGTCCACGGACTGCACACCGCGCCCTACATTGACGACTTCGTCGTTCCGCCTGACTGCTACTCCGAGTTCTTGCCAAAACTAAACGCCCTTATCGCCGAATACTCGTCGCACTTCGTCTACACTATCGCCGGCCATGTGGGCGACGGCAACTTTCACATCATTCCGCTCATGGACCTCGCGATAGAAGAAAATCGCCAGATTGTCCTCGATATGGCGCCGAAGGTCTACGAGCTTGTTATCAAAGAGGGCGGGACCACGACCGGCGAGCACAACGACGGCATTATTCGCACGCCATATCTCCCGATGCTCTTCGGCGCAGAAATGGTCGCGCTCTTTGCACAGACGAAAAAAGCTTTTGACCCGCTCAATATCTTGAATCCCGGGAAAAAAGTCGGCGGCACCTTTGACGATATCCGCCGCGACATGTTGAAAAAGTCGATGTAGATTTGCTACAATAGCCCAATGAAACGCGCATTTGCCATTGTTATCGTCGTCCTTCTCGCTCTCGGTATGGTCGGGATGTTCTTCCCTGCCTTGATGTCGCTCTAGTACTACGACGCGAGTGCGGCAATAATCGGCTTTGCGAAGAAGGCGAGATCCGCCAGGATAAAGAGTGCGAACATCAATACAAACAGAAGTGCCGCATCGGCAACATGGCGCAAGTGGCGTCGGTGAAATTCAAACTCGGTCGCGTACGCAAGCAGTATGAGAATCATACCCGCGAGCGCGTAATAGGCGTAGCGAAGCACTGACTTCGGTGATGCGAGCAGGAGCTCCCACCAGCTCGCAGAAGGCGTTGTAATCGAGTCGGCCTCAACGCCGAGCACAACCTCTTCAACTGGGGCGGTAACCGCCGGAGCTGTGGTCGCCACTCCCTCAACAGTGGTACTAGCTGGTGTGGATGCGGACTTGGGTGCTACTGTCGTCGCAAGCGCAGGAGCCGTCGGCTCGGCTGGCTCGGCAAGAACGCGGACCGGGGCAATTACCTTCGCGGGTGCACCAAACATCTGCACAACAAAGGTAGTCGAGTGTCCCTCGAACACGCCTTCGGCGGTGGCAATGCCGATTTGAGTGAAATTGCCGTTCAGAATGTTCTGGCGATGCAGGGGTGAGTTCATCCACGCGCGCTCAACGTCTATAGAGTCGGAGAAGTCCACGGCGAGATTCTCTCCAGCATAGAGAAATCGGTATCCTGCCTGTCTAAACCAATACCACGAGTCCTTGCCCTCGGGCGAGACATGAGCGAAGTATCCCCTGGCGGCCATGTCGTCTGCCTTCGCTTGTGCGGCGGCAGTGAGCACTGGGTTTATCGTGAGCCCGCCGAGTGAGCTTGTGCTGCGGTCACTGTTTGTCAGGTCCACCAGAACAGCCGAAATGACCGCCGCAAGCGACCCGGAACGGAGAAGGTAATGATCAATGATGGAGAGGCTGAAGACGCTTAGAATGAGGAAAACGAGGGCGCCGAGCATGCCACCGATGGTGTAGGCCTTAGCGTCGTCCTTTTTGTGCTCTCGCAGGTAGTCCAGAAGCTTCATGATGCGGGATGACACTTTGACTATAGTGCACAACTTATGTCAAGTAAAGGATATGGGGTGGGATAACGAAGCGGCCCCGCCAAAGGCGGGGCCGCGATTCCCTTCTACCGAAACGCTACTGCGCGTTCGGGTTCTTGTTCCAGTCAACGAGCCGAGGGAGCTCGAGTGAGAGGTCCGGGCATTCAAGAAGATTGATCTGACGGATTGTTGAGAGATAGACCAAGCCGGTCGGAGCACTGATGCCCCACGGCTTCAGAATCTGGTCAGAGTACTTCACCTGGAAGGCGTTCAGCGCCGCGAGCGTTGCCTTGTCATACACTCCGCTTGCTGGAAGCGTCGTGCCCATCCACTTGTTGAGGAAGGCCTGAAGCTTGGTTACTTGAGTCGAGTCATTCTTCGGGCTGCCGAACTTGATGTGCTTGTCCATATAGATACCGCAAGAGGCACCGAGGACTTCGCCTGTTGAAGCACCGCGAACCTGACCTACCTGGATGCATCCGCGTGCATCAGGGCTATACGCAAACCCTGGCTTGCAGGCGCTACCGCCACCACCGCCACCGCTGTGACGAGTAATGGTAGGTGTGACTGGTGTGTCATCAACACAAACGTGATTGTCGAGGTGCTGATTCACGGTGCATTCCGGGTCAGCCGGAGTGCTGTCGACGCACTGACCGTCACTATTCACCACAAGACCTTCCGGTACGACTGTTTGTGTGCCTTCAATGTTCGGGCAGAGATCAGTCGGAGGAGGTGTCGGTTCGACACACTGGCCGTCGCTGTTCACAACAAGACCCTCGGGTACAACCGTTTGAACACCTCCGATGTTCGGACAGAGATCAGTCGGCGGTACTTGGCACTCGTTGTTCGTCACATTCAGGCGATAGAGGAGACCGGCAGGATTTGCATCAGCAGAGCTACTTGCAATGCCGATATTCTTCACCGTGAACTCGAGTGTGTTGGTTCCCGAGACGAGATTGCTCGTGATGTTGTAATTGGTTGAAGCGCCGTAGTTGAACTCAGGTTCTGCAGGATTCGCAACTTCGGTACCGTTCACCTTCACGATGTAATGATTGTCCGCTGCGATATCGAGCGAGCCAGTGAGTGGCATACCGACGATAGAGAAGGTGCGAGTGAAGACCTTGGTCTCATCTACGTCCGGCGTTACTACCGGATTATCGCTCCAGATCCATGATGCTCCGGAGAGTGCTGTCCATGCGGCATGAATGGTAGAGAGAAGTACTGCGGCATGAGAGTCTGTTGTGTCGGTCGTGCTCGTGTCGCTCACCACGGTCTGCGAGGCCTCTGGATTACACGCAGGTGCCGGTACTGGTGCGTTGAATCCAACACAGTAGTAGGTTGTACCCGCTTCTGGACTGCGAATGAAGTCGTAATTGTCGTAATTCAAGACATCATCTGAACAGTAGAACTCGGCGCTTACATTATCTGCATTTGACTGGTGGCTTTGATCAAACGTGAACGGAATATAGCCATTCTGAAGCACTTCACGGAGGTGAAACTCGGAGCCGCCGTTCAGTGCTGAGAGCGGGATAGTAGTGCTCACAACACCTGCAACTGTAGAGCCGAACGTGGTGTAGCCACTTCCTGCCGGACCGACAAAATCGCGTCCCAGATCGCCCGCGCTCTGGTTACCCCATTCGAAGCTCCAACCGTCTGCGAGACGGCAGCTCTCGTGCGAGGCGATCCAGTCACTTGCGGTTGTTGCCGTAATATTCGGGCCGCCGGTTCCCCAATTCGGGAGGTCAGCCTCATCGGTACACACAACCTTCGTCGCAACGACGGTTGCGGTTGTTGTTGCTGTGCTATCGGTGCTGGTGGCTGTTGTGCACGTCTCGTTGTAGACCAACACGTATTTGTCTGCGATAAGACCGACAAACACAGCGCTCGTGGTGGTTGCTTGTAGCGCCGCATCGGCAAAGCTTATAGGGCTCATCTTGTAGCCCTGCAGTCTGTACTTGCCCTGCGCGCATTGGGCCGTCGTGGGTAGCACATTACTCGTACCTGTGGTCACCTCGGCGGTGCTGTAATCGGCCGGTGACTGCATGGCCGCAGTGTCTGCACCATAGAGGTCTGACGCGCCGCCCCAATTACTGCCGAGCGTGTAGAGACCGGTTGTAGAAACGCCGCCATTGAGATTGGCTGTCTGCCATGTGGCAGTCATCGGGAAGAGATAATTGCCCGGCACCACACTTGCCTGCTGTCCATCAAGATATTTGAGGATGTGGACCTTGAGCATTGTGGGCACCGGAGGTTCAGTAGAAATAATCGGGGCTGAAATGGTATTGCCGATGAGCGTCACGTCAGTCTGTCCGAGTGCTCTGCCGTCAAGTATCGCGCCGTTCTGGAATGCGATCGTTGATGCGCCTGGGCCGGCGAGAATAATTCCGCTAAATGTGGCCCCCGGATTAACGGTCGTTGTGCCCGCAACCTGCCAGAAGATATTTGATGATTTGGCACCACCGGCGAGGATAATCTTCTTGTTTGCGTCAATGCTCAAATTGCCCGATATTTGCATAATCCAGATATCGGCGGCAGTGCCGGTGAGCGTGATGTCTCCTGTAATGGAGACATCAGAGCCCCACGTGAAGGTGCCGGGGACAAGGTTCTGCCCGTTCAGCGTTCCACCTCCTAGGTTAAGATTCGTGGCGCCGGTGCCGGGCGTCCGCGTAGCGGCGTCAGTGTATGCGGCTTCCATAGCGCTCACGGCAGTGGAGAGAGTAGCGGGTGTTGGGGCCGTGTAGTCAGCCGCATATATTTTCCCTACTACTGAAGCCGATGTTGAGAAGGTGCCGGTGCCATCAAGCACGAGTGCGAACCCGCTCGTGTTGGTTGAGAGTGCCGGGCTAATGCCAATATCTCCCGTCACTACGGTGACTCCGGTTGTGGTGACTGCAGTCTTCGCGAGAATAGTGTAGTTACCTGCTGACAACAGGTTCACGGTAGGTGGGCCAGCCGCAAATGCGATTGCGGGGAGCGCGAGCGAAGCCAGCGCTGTTACAGCGACTGCAGTACCTATAAGTATCTTTTGCATATGCGATTTATTGTTAAAAACAAGTTACTAAAGCTATTAATAGAGCCCTCACTTTGTAGTGGTAATGCCGTGCCAGAGCAATGTGTATTACATAAATGATAGAAAACCTGGCAAGCCAGTATATCGGCGACTTAGCGCTCTTTCATTTCCGGCGGAAGATTAGGTCTTTCCCAGGCGGTGCCAGGCGAACCATGCAATCAGAACTGCCAGAATCACAAGAAGCGGTACGATGATGCATTCCTTCCGGAAGATAAGAGCGTATGCGAACATCAGGAGAATGCCTCCGATGAAGAACAGTATCCGTCTGCGTCGGAACTCATACGGCGACATCATATCTTCATAGCCAAACCACCTGCTGGTAAATATCCACGCAACAATAAGAGCGAGGAGCATCAATAAGAGAGTGAACCAGCAGTCGTACGATTGGAAAAATTCAAAGAAGCCGTTCGGCAGACCGGAGAGCGCGGAGGCGAGCTGTAACGTCGGCGTTCCTGATGCGGTCTCCTCGCTCGAGGTGCCTGCGACTATCCCACCCGCACGGGCAGTGAACGTGTTGCTTCCCGTCCCACTGATTCCTCCCGCGTCGCTACCAGACACGGAAGGTCCCGGCGACGCGAGCGCAAGAGCAAATTGATGCTCGACTGACACCGTCGGAGGCGACGCGTGCGAAACGACGCGGTACACATACGTTACGCCAGGACTAAGCCCCGTGAGAAACATGGTGTGATGTATAACCTTTATCGGGTCCTCTGCCGTACCGAACGGGTAACCGAAATTCGGCAAATCGCCTAAGCTAAGAGTGTACGGTCCGCCAGACGCAGGCCCGTAGATAACCTGGCTCGTAGCCAAAAGATTCGTATCCCATTCTATCGTCGCAACGCCGCTCCCCGGATCCCCTTGTACGACTGTAATATTCGATACATGCTCATTGAAGATAATGAGGATATGGCTACCTCCCCCGCCTCCACCACCCCCACCTCCGCTGCCACCAGGAGTCTCTACGAATGGGTTTTCCTCGCTGGTCACCGTGCCACCGCACTGGAGTGTACCGCCGGAAAATCCGATACAGAGATCAAAGCCGAGCGACTTGCCTTGGTAGTCGTTATCTGTGGAATTGATGAACGAAACTTCAAACGTATAGACGGTGGAAGCAGAGGGAGGAAGCGCTGAAAGCGACACCGGACCGACCGAGAGAAAATCGCTAAAGACATCGTCATAACGCACGATTGCGCCTTCAAGCACGCGCAAACGCAGTTGGGTCCCCAACCCGTCGGGGTCAAAGCCGTTCACTGACTCCGCATAGACACTCTGTGACGTATCGGTGTTATTAGTTACGGTTACATCCCCATCCTTACTATCGCCGGGCAAGAAATTCACTTCGCCAAATAGCGGATTGTGCTCGAACACTGCCGTCATAGGGGCCACGGCAAGAGCGCTTGGAGCGAAGCCACCCCACATTGTCAGGATGGCAATCGACAGTATCAAGTTTTTAATAAAGTTTTTCATACGATTATTCAGCTGGCGGCGGCTCTACTGCCGGAGCTGGTTCGGGAGCCGGAGCTAGCTCCGGTTCTGGCGAAGGGGCGCTTTCAACTACTGCGGGCGACTCCTCCTGAATGACTGCAGGCTGTTCTTCCGTAACGGCAGTCTCGACTGGTGTCGCTTCTACAGTCGCTTCAGGAACAACTTCTTCAGGCGCCGGTTCTGTAACCGTTGTTTCTTCCACCACCGGCGATACTTCTGTCTCTGGAGTCACTACATCCTCTGCGGGCGGTACTGTCTCCGGTTCCGGCGTTGTAACCTCAGTTCCCTCTGCAGGGGTCTCTACAACAGGCAACGTCTCCTCTGCAGGCACCGTAGTATCCTCGGCCGGCACCGGCATTTCAGGCGTCACAACATTTTCCGGTCCAATAAATAGCGGGAACGGATCATAGATTTGACCGCTTAATCTTCCGGAGTTTAGCATCGGGTTCTCCGGTCCGGTGGCAATGAGGTGGATCCAAATGTAGCCGATGAAGCCGGACGGCACAGTCCAGTTGAACAATCCGTCATTTGTCGTTGAGAGGGCGATGGTATGCGTCGTATCGCCAAAATCTATAACACCATCCTGATTAACATCCTTCACGTAGAAGATGCTCATATCGAGGTCCTCGTTGGAGCCGTTGTGATTCGTGGCAGTCCACTGGATAGCGTAACTGCTACCCCAGTACCAGGTGTAAGAACCTCCCTCGTCAGGATAAATAAGGTCAACCGAAGGCGGTATGAGCTCGTGCCAGTCGGAAGGTGTGTCGGTGTCATAGCCGGAAGGCACGCGCGCGAGCACATTGCCCTCGGCGACATCTGTCGCTCCGGGATTCCAGACGTTCGCGTTGTAATTGGTCCAGCCGGTATTAGGCGTCCCCCAATTCATCTGATCAACGATGACTCCGTCTGGCCGCTTCAAGACGAGCATGTCGGCATCGTTAGCCAAGCCGTTTCCAATTTTCTGACCAAGATTAATCTGCGTCACCTCGCTCGGCAGGTACCAGTACGCGGGCAGGCCGTTTGAGACGGTCGTTGTGGTGGCAGTGGTCGAGGTTGCGACGATTACCGCATATTTCTGCCCGGGTATGAGCGGCGTTGTCGGCAGAACGTCGCAGGAATCATTGTCACAAATCTGCCAGCCGGAAATATCCAGAGGCACGTTCGTCTGATTGTAAATTTCCACCCATTCATTCGTGCCCTCTACGCCGCGCTCCGGCGTTTTCACATCGTAATAGACCTTGTTAATCCTGAAGCCCCACGACGCGAGATGGTTTGGAACCTTTTCGGTATCACTATACCCGCCGTTTTCGTATGTAGGATTATGCCGTGTCTGCCAACCGTTGTAGTCGATATCGAAGTCGCAGACGCGGTTTTGGAAGTTGTTGACTCCCGCCGTGTAGGTGAACTCCCACGAGTTGAGCGTCGTTGTCGCGGCCGTGAGAAGCCCTGTGAGCGGGCCATTATACACAGAGACGCCTTCAAGCTTGGCGGTAACGTTAAGTCCTGAACAGAAGTCAGCATCGCCTATGAAATTAGTTGAGGTGGCGAAGTACTGAAACGGATTGCTCTCAAGCGGGTCTATCTCAACCGTCTTCTTCGTGATGTCTCCGGGCGGCATCGAGACCGCCGTGCTTGTCGCCTGCCAGCCAGAGGTCGCCAGTGAGAAATCAACCGAACCCGCCTGAAAGGTGTTCTCGGTTGAGCTCTCAACGTCGTTGTAGTACCCCATGGTGTAGCCGAGGCCAGAGAGGCCGACGCTGTTCAAGCTCACCATCAGAATAACGGCGAGCAGTTTAAGCAACGTTGGCGGCGACGCCTTTCGCGCGCGCGATGCCACTTTACGTATGACGCGCTTGCGAGAGACGCGTGGCTTCACACGTGCACGCGGACGTGTGCGTTTTACCGCTTTTTCCTTCACGATTTTCTTCGTGATTCTTTTCTTAGCTTTCGTTTTGGTTTTTGTCTTCATCTTTTTTTGCAACCTTTATTTTCTTCATTTCCCTCCATATTTTTCCCGCTTCGTCGGATATCACGATTGCCGCCGGCACACCTATAAGGAGAGCAAATCCGAACGGCTTTTTGGCGAAGTCCAACAGGTAGCCGAGATACGGGATGGAGAAGAGCACCTTCCCTATCACCTCGCTCTGCCGCACGGGCTGTGGATCCTGGTCTTCGTTCGCATCACCCTTGGTCGTGTAGTAGAAGACACCGCTCCTCACTTCGTCTGCGACAATCCGGTGCGTCGTCGGGACTTCTGTCTTCGTGTCCTTCCCGAACATGATGACGTCTCCAACTAAATACTTCGCAAGAGGTTTGACCACCGTGAGCGCACCCGTTTTGATGGTCGGCTCCATCGAGCCCGACTGCACTATCTTCACTTCGATATTCCCCGGTATCGGTACCATGCTCGCAACAAGCAGAAGACCGAGTGCGATGACGGCGCCGACGAATGTGAAGTGGCCAATTTTGTAGAGAGTGGTGGTCGTCATGTTGTCTGCTCGAGTCCCGGCTCTCCCGCGCCACGAGGACGTGGCGCGGGATTTGCCGAGACTCAAGCGTATCGGTCAAAGAGCTTGATTACGTTGCGGGAGTCGTTGAAGCAAGCTGCACGTTTGAACAAGAGAAGTTTTCGTTGTTCCTGACCTGCTCCGCATATGCTGTGAGGTCAGCCGAGAATGAATCCGACTGTGCAATGTTGCCCATTCCAGAACCATTACATACGAATGCGCTGTCTGGGGTAGGAGTCACAAGCGTTCCTGCACACCATACGAGACCAATATTCTTGGTAGTAGTAGCCGTGAGGAATTGTCCGTTGCCGGAGTCCATACTCATGATGCTTGTGAGCGATGATAGCGATCCACTACCAAGAGCTGTTTCTCCTGTGTTATAGACGCCGTTACCATTCGTATCTCCCCATGTGAAGACATTAAGGTAATTCGAGAGTTCACCATCACCATTTGGGTTACCGGAACCAAGCGCGTCACCTGCCGCTATTTCAGGACTCAAGAGAGTATTCTCCTGGTCGTCCTTGTTACTCGTTATCAAGCAGGCGTACGCGTCATTGCTTGATACATGAAGCGAGATAACGTTTGTGCCCCAGTCGGCTGGCTTCACATCTCCAAAACTGAAGAATGTATCACCCTGTCCGAGGTCTTTCTCGGTCCAAAGCCGGCAAACCTGCTGGAAAGCAGAATCCGCTGCACACTGTGCTGGGTCGCGGTGAATGTTCAACTTGAAGAGAAGACCCGCTGGGTTGCCCGTCACTGGGTCCGCCGCGAGCGGCTTGTTGCGAACGACGATATCAAGTGTGTTCAGTCCATTCACCATCGCTGCCATGAAGGCAGTTTCTTCAGCACCAGTTAGGGAAACAGCCGGATTATAGGTGAACTCAAGAGAGAGTTTATCGACAATAGTTGTTCCGTTGAGAATAATCTTGTATCCATTGTCACCCGCGAGAGCGAGATCAAGGTCCACGCCCACTGCTGTGCCGTTCCACTGGAACTTATTCTCGAACGTGTACTCGGCACCATTGGTTGTGTCCGCAACTGTGGTTGGATTGGTCGCCCAAATCCACTGTGCCGGTGCAAGAGCGGCCTCGTTCTGCCAGCCCGAGTGAGGATTGCTTACGTCAACAGCTGGGACAGGGAAAGGACCCTGATTTGACGCACCTGCGCTTGCCGCCACAACCTTTGTTGCCGTAGAGCTATACACATCTACGCTGCAAGTCTTGCAGTCCACGCCATTGTAGGTCTGGAGTGTGTGATCAACCTTCAAGTCAATCGAGCCCGCTGTGAAGATGTTGCCTGTTGAGGTCTCGGAGTCGTTGTAGAACGCGATGGTTCCGCCGACTGCGAGAGCCGCAACGACCGCTATCGTTCCAGCACTAATAAGAATTTTTTTCATAGATTTTAATTATCCTTTTTGGGTCTATTACGGTACCAAGAGCTGGCCGTACGTTGAATTATTTCCCCAGAGCAAACCAATTGGATACACTGCGCTATTGCCATCTGTTGATTCGGTTGCGCCTCCAATTGACAATGTGTCACCACTTATTATTGAAGGAATGACACTCAAAGGTATCTTCCATTCAATCACTCTATGACCACTGGTGAATAACGCTACGAGAGAATGTCCGGCGGTAGGGAAATTGGTGAAATAACCATCAATAGTTCCTACTGTTCTTCCGTTAGCATTAGTTGAACCTAACCCGAGAAATACCGTATCGGTTATCGGTGATTCCCCCAAGTTAACACCGAATTCGTCGTTGAAGCCAGTAAAGGTCCTGTTGTCTGTCGTATCAGTAATGATATCGGCAGCCAAATACAGGTACCCACCCTGAGTTTTAGCTTTGACTGTTCCACCACCAGCATTTGTGATGAGCATCGAGAGAGCACCGTCGTACTCCCCTTGTGAGATTACTCCATCCACAACTGGTGCAACTGGACCTTGTGTTTCTCCTTGTCCACAAACAAACTGTCCATTGTTGCGAGACTGAACAACACTAAAGCTAATGTCGCCGGTCAAGCTGTCAGTCTGGGTCTCGTTGCCTGATGCGGCAGGAAGGCTCCAGGAGACGCCGAGGTAAGTAGTAGAACCACTAGCTAATGGGGCTGTGTTTGAGTCATACAGTGCCAACACTCCGTTTGTAGGGTTGCCCTCTGCTAGAACTGGCTCTCCCTCTTCCCATACATTGTCACCTGCTACATATCCTTCACCCACACCATCGTCTTTCCACACTTTCCAAACCATAGTGCTCTGCAGTTCACCAGTGGTCAAACCATTGGTATCAACCACGGCTTCTGGCTCGGTCTGGGTGTTGTCATCGTTGGTTAGACCAGACACTTCAGCACAAACATATGCATCGTTGTTGATGACGTGCAGGCTGATAGTGTTTTCACCCTCATCTCCCGGCTTTATATCGGAGAAATTGAAGAACTGATTTGTTGGACCAAGATCGGTAAGTGCCCATGTTCCGCCACAGGGAGAACCTATGACTGGATACTGGGGATTTGTTGCCCCTGCACCATTTTCAAGTGTCCACGAACCATCAACGCAGATCGCATTGTTGTAATGCTGCTGGCTATCAATCTTGAGATCAATCGCGCCGGCGGTGAACGTGTTGCCGGTTGAAGTCTCTGTGTCCGAGAAGAATGCACCCGTAGCGCCGATGACTGCCGCGCCGACGAACACGATCATTCCCAAACTTAAGAGAATCTTTTTGTTAAGAATTGTTGTCATAAAACTATTTTATTTTTAACGTACTTTAATAATTGGAACTGAAACAAAACACAAAGAACAACGTATAACTAACCAAAGAACATTCACAAAATCTCGCCTTGTATTTCACTGACCACCTGCCCATAACTAGTGGTAGTAAATACCTGCCCATAAACACTGTCAATCCTTATCAACATGGATTAACAACCTCCCGAACTATTTCTCTATGTATTTGATCCCCCTACTTACCAACTCACTCTGTATCCGACGTCACCGCCCTCTTTTTATTACAAATTAGTAGGATCCGACTCTCACTATGTGTCCAACACTCGGTGTTTTGGACAAGCTACGACTATTCACACCACACAATGTCTTGGCTTGTGTTTTATATATATTTCTGGCATACTATCGTCACTCGCAGAGTATTCGAGCTTCGCTCGGTCGTCATTGGCCGCAAGTGTTCAGTTTCGGCGAGGTTAATCAGTTAGATCCAATACATGGACAATCCAGCATCAGTTCAGGGGAACAAGCTCTACGTGGGCGGAATCCCCTATCGCTCGACGGAAGACGATATGAAGAAGGCCTTTGGTGAGGCCGGCTCGGTCGTTTCCGCGAGCATTATCTCTGATCGTATGACGGGCCGCTCACGCGGCTTCGGCTTCGTCGAAATGGCTTCTGAAGCAGAGGCACAAGCGGCGATCGATCGTTGGGATGGTAAGGAGATGGACGGGCGTACGCTCTCCGTCTCTTTCGCTCGTCCGCAGGGCGAACGTCCTCCGCGCCGCGAAGGCGGTTTCGGTGGTGGCGATCGTGGCGGCTACGGCGGTGGTAACGGCGGCGGCTACGGTCGCGGCGGATACTAATTCCTTGTCGAAACAATAAAAGCGCCCCGGCAACGGGGCGTTTTTATTTTGTATGAAAATTTCTATTTTGTGAGTACGAGAAAGCCCCACATGGGGCCCTCTCTGCCCGTTCACTCCCGATAGGAATGAGCCTCTTTTTATAGGTGGTCCTGAAGCGAACATATAGTTCGCATATGGTGGACCCGTTAAGTATATTAAGGTTCTTCCTAGTCGAGGAATGAACTAGACTATTATTTTCTCTCCGATGTATTCCTAATGTCAAGCGAATTTTGTGGAAAAATCTGTGTAAAAGCTGTGTATATCCCTGTATAACGTATCGTGCGGGATAAAATCCCAATGTATGGTAGCGTTCTTCTATGACAAGAGATGAGCAATGGCTTCTAGAAGAGAAATATGACGGTAAAAAAACGCCAGAGTATGAAGCCGACAAGGAGCGGCTCGCCAAGGGCGAGCCGCTTGGCTATGTTATCGGCTTCCAGCCTTTTCTCGGTTTGAAGATTTTCCTCGACTCGAAACCACTTATTCCCCGACCAGAAACCGAGTGGTGGATTGAACAGCTTCTTGAAAGTCGGACATCGGATGTCCGACTTTCATTTCTGGATCTCTGTGCTGGCTCGGGCGCAATCGGTTGTGCCGCACTCGCGCGACTCCCCGAGAGCCGTGTGTACTTCGGCGAAATTGACCCGGCACACGAAGCAACTATTGAAAAAAATATTCGCGAAAATAATTTGGACGCTTCAAGAGCAGTGATAGGTATCGGCGACCTCTTCGCACCGTTTGAGAATGTACTGTTTGACATTATTGCCGCAAACCCACCTTACATCCCCGAACATCGCGGGCTCCCCAAGGACGTCGCCGACCACGAGCCTTCACTCGCGCTTCTCTCCGGAGAGGACGGTCTCGATGTAATTCGCCGTATTGCCAACTCCGTAAGGTGTCACCTTACGGAGAGTGGTGTGGCGTGGATTGAGTGCGACAGTACCCACGCCGAGGCGGCGCAAAAGCTCTTTGAGCAACAGGAGTTCCGAGCCGAGATACGCACTGACCAGTACGACCGACCTCGCTGTGTCGTAGTATCATTTCAGTAATGACTTCTCTGCCACTTCAGTCATTTTCTCCTCCAGAATTTCTAAACACGCTTCTGTCCAACAGTGTGTCTATGGGCGCGGTGGTGATGGGTACACTCCTCTTCGTCTTCGCCTTCTGGGCGCTCTATACGATAGTGGCTATCTATCACTGGCTTAAGTATTCTCACGCATCGGCGGTCGCCTTCCCGGCGATAGGGATTCATCTCTTCATCTCGTTCGGACTCATTGTGTACGCGCTCTCCGGCACAGTTATCATATGATATGAAAGAATTTGAGCTTGAACCGGGTGAAGAGGTGGTGCTCCTCGCACGGAAGCACTGGCTCCTTTTCCTTTCTGAGCTTCTGCCCTACGCTATCATCGCCGTCCTTCCATTCTCTCTACCGAAGTTTCTCCCGCTCTTCTCGGTGTCTGCGCCGTATGCAGAATTCTTTACTTACACGACACCGCTCGCTCGTGCCGCGCTCGGCGTCTGGCTCCTTATCACTTGGACAGGGTGTTGGGGCACATTTACAAAATATTTCCTCAATGCATGGGTACTCACCAGTCATCGTATCGTGGATATCAAGCAACGACGCTTCTTCTCACGCGAGGTCTCCAGTTTGTTCCTCTCGCGTGTACAAGACGTCACGACCGAGGTAAACGGGGTGCTTCCCTCTCTACTGAATATGGGCGATATCAAGGTGCAAACGGCAGCGGAGGATGTTGAGTTCGTCATGCACGGTATCCCCCGCCCCGAACAGATGCGCGATATCATCCTCAAGTACGTCCACGAACACGAGGCGCCACCTACCCCTCAAACATAAAATAAAAAGGGGGTCCCCGCGGACCCCTTGCAAGTGCAACGCACTTATACCTCGCCGTTATGGCTCGGCGATGAGATGCCGAAAGATAAAGATCACCTCCTTCAACGACTAAGATTGAGTATGTTTTATACAAACTATTTGTCAATCATTTTACGCACAACCGCGCGGTCCGTGATAAAATTGGACTATGTCTGAACCACTACCTACCGATCCCTATAAGGGCGTTCGTGACTTCTACCCCAATGACTGGGGTCGGCTTGAAGCGATGTTCGCTCGTATTCGAACGACACTCTCACAGTGGGGATATGAAGAATACAATGCCTCACCGCTTGAGCGCGCCGAGCTCTATGAAGCGAAAACGTCAGAAGAAATCGTGAGCGAGCAGACCTACACCTTCACCGACCGCGGTGATAGGCGGGTCACGCTCCGCCCCGAGATGACGCCGACTCTCGCACGCATGGTGGCCGGTAAGCGTCGCGAGCTCGCACTGCCGCTCCGCTGGTTCTCTATCGGCAACCGCTTCCGCTACGAACGTCCACAGAAGGGTCGCCTACGCGAGTTCTATCAGGCCGACATTGACTTCGTCGGCGTCCAAGAAGGCGAGGCGGATATTGAGATTGTACGGCTGGCGAGTGAGATCTTGAAAGCATTTGGTGCCACTGAAAAAGACTTTGTCATCCGTATGAGCTCGCGCACACTCTTAAACGCCGCGTGCACCGCGGCCGGGCTCAAGGGAGATAGTGTCAAGCAATACCTGCGCCTTCTTGATAAGAAATCCAAGATGACTCCTGAGGCCTTCACTGCCGCTTCTCAAACTATTACTAAAGAGGACCCGCTCGCGCTAATCAAGGCCGGTAGTGCACCAAAAGTCGCTGAAGAATCCAAGAAACTTATGAGCCGTATCACCGAACTCAAGAAGCGCGGCGTCGGCAATGTCGTCTTTGACGCCGGGATCACCCGCGGCTTCGACTACTACACCGGGATGGTCTTTGAAGTCTTTGATACGAATCTCGCGAATCCGCGCGCCATCTTCGGCGGCGGACGATACGACGGCCTGGTCGCGCTCTGGGGCGGCGACTCAATCCCTGCTGTCGGCTTCGCACTCGGCGACGTGACCCTTGCCGACTTCTTAGAAACGCATGACCTCACGCCACAGGTCGTGGCACAAGCGCCCGAACTCTATCTCGGCACACCCTCGCCGGAAGATATTCCTGCGGCACAGGACTTCGCCGACACTCTGCGGAAAGAAGGCGTGCGAGTCTTCGTCAATCTAAGCGATCGCTCGCTTGGAGACCAGGTGAAAGATGCGGTAAAACGCGGCATCCCACATTTTGTCGCCTATGGTTCGGAGGAGGTGAAGAGTGAGAACGTCCGCGTAAAGACACTCGCGACCAGTACCGAAGAAACACTCCCTGTGTCAGAGCTTTCCGCTAGACTTCGCTCCGGGAGCTGAATCTATGCGTGCTATCACCTTTGATATTGAATCCATTTCGGACTCACTCGTCCGCGGGCATGTTGACGTCAACGAGCAAGAGCTCACGGTCGTCGCCATCCACGACTCCGACACCGGCGAATATTCCTCCTTCCTTAAACCGGAACTCCCGAAGCTGTGGCCGATACTTGAGCGTGCCGACATGCTTATCGGATTTAATTCAAACACCTTTGATATTCCGCTTTTGAATCGCTACTATCCGGGCGACCTTGCACACATGCATTCTCTTGACCTGCTTGTCGAGGTGCAGAAAGTGCTCGGTCGGCGCATCCGGCTACAATCTCTCGCCGAAGCAACACTCGGCAAGGGCAAACTGGGCGATGGTCTCAAGGCGGGCGAATGGTGGAGGGAAGGAAAAATAGAAAAAGTGCGCGAGTATTGTATAGAAGACGTACGTATCACTCGCGAGTTGTATGAGTATGCACTTGAACACGGCGTTCTCAAATACAAAGATCTCCGCGATATTCGTGACATTAAAATGGACACCTCGCTCTGGCGCACGGGAGCGCCAATATCTCCCTCGATGACCCACGCCCTTCCTCTATAAATTGACACAAAGGCCATTTGCCTGTATAATGGTCTTCGGAAAGTGGGCTCTTTACGTACTGTTATCGCCCACGGATTCTTAAGTATCATGTAAAGGAGATGCTGGCATGATGACTGCGAAACTAGGTTTTTGGCTGATGGTCTTAACTATAGTGGTGGTGGGAGCCATCTTCGGGTATTGGAAGATTGGCTATGGTTATCACGACCGCGCGTACAGGGATGCGCATACCTACCCGAATGCGGTGATCTACATCGCACAATTCCCATATTTCTTAGGGGTACTCCTCGGATATCCCAGGATGATGGCTGCGGACCCGAACGTGCTTGGTTACCTCTTCGCGGTTGAAGTCGCTGGGGTAATAAGCGTGGTGGTGGTGAGTCTTCTGACGTGCCTCGCCATCATGTGGTTTGACCAATTCGTGAGGTGGTACGCCAGAAGGATATAATATCGCAACCGAAAGCGCGCAGGAGAACCACTCCTGCGCGTTGTTGTTTTTGGTGATACGCTACTACCTATGAAATCTTCATACGTCATCCCGGCCGCAATTATCTTCGGGGGGATTGTCGTCGCTGGAGCGGTATACATTTCTATGCCAAAGACTGCAGAAAAAAACACTGTAGACGTGACGCTCATACGACCCGTCAGTGCGTCAGACCACATCCTCGGTAACCCGACCGCGCCCGTGATGATTGTTGAGTATTGCGACTTTGACAGCGAATTCTGTGGCGGCTTTAACGAGACCCTGCATCAAATCATCGCAAACGAGGGTGTGGACGGCCAGGTCGCTTGGGTCTTCCGCGAATTCCCCCTTTTTGAAACTCATCCAAACGCCCATGCCCACGCGCGTGCGGTCGAGTGCGCCGCCGCAGTCGCAGGCAACGACGCATTTTGGGAATTTGCCAGTGCTCTTTTCAGAAACCAGCCTGTTGAGACATTCCGCTACGGAGAACTCGCCGCTTCAGTGGGTATCTCGGGTGACGCGTTCGCGACCTGCTACGCAAACGCATCTACGACGCTTGAGACGCGCATCACGGCCGACCGCCAAAACGCACTCGCGATGGGTGCCGACGGTGCTCCCTTTTCCGTTATGTTAGTAAACGGGAAAAATCCGATTCTTATGGACGGCGCATACCCCTACGACGCCGTGAAAGCGCTTATTGACCAAGCGCTTGCCAAGTAACACTTCACTCATCCACCAGCTCAAGTCGATAGATATCAAAAGAGTTGTCGCCCTCAAACATATCAGAAGGGTTCGGTAGGTAGATACGCCGACGAGCAATCTCTGCGGTCGCGTCGGCGATGAGGCGATGAAAGACCTTGAAGTCCTCCTTGTGAGCGCGGAAGTCGATGATGTGGCGACGCATCTGCGGAGAACCATCAGCATTCTTCGTCTTCTTGCACTCGTAGACGATGAAGCGCCGAACCGGCTTCCCGAACATTTCTCGGACGGTGTAGTAGTTGAAGATGGCTTGGATAATGAAAAGTGGCTTGTCAGCGCCCTTGCTAAACGAGGCGACGAACTTGTGATCCACGATGTCTACTGCCCCACGTTCCACACTCGACTTCACCACGAGATCTGAAATGGCCTTCAGTGGGAGCGGGAGCCCCTCTACCTCCACTACACCCCTCACCTCAACACCGAGCACTTTATGCTTCGGGGGTCTCGCGAGGTAATACGAAATGGCTTGGAGATATTCTTTTTCCATCGCGAGACGCTTTTCCTTCTTCGCACGGACAGTCTTCGCTTTGCCGAACTCTATTTCGAAATCGCCAATCTTACGGATGTATTCTAGCCCGAGCTGTACGGCAATTTCCTTGGGTGCGCCACTGTAGAAATGTTCAAGCGCGAAGTGTCCGGCACTCCCGACGATAGAGGCGGGAGTCCTAGGGTTGTCGTATATCTCCTCAACGTACCGCTTGTACCACGCAAGCGGGTTGCGCAAAAAGGCCATCAGAGACGAGTGGCTCCAGTGCTTGATTGGGAATTTCCCTTTCTTTCTGCTCGTTTTTTTCTTCTTCTTAATAACTCTTGAGGTGTCTCGCTTTATCATGAGTCCGGATTTTTTCCAGTGCCTTCGCCTCAATCTGTCGAATACGTTCGCGAGTCACGCCGAATTCCCTTCCCACCTCTTCAAGAGTGTGATAAATGCCGTCCATAAGCCCGTGACGCATCTCAAGAATCTTGCGTTCCTTCGGCGAAAGGTCGTCAAGAATGGCGCGCACCTGTTCGGAGAGAATGCGTTCTGAAGATTCCTGCACGGGAGAGGGAATTTTATCGTCAGGAATGAAGTCGCCGAGCGTGGACTTCTCCTCGTCGTCGGAGCCAACTGGGTTCTCCAGAGAGAGGGTGTCCTGATTAATCTTTTCTATTTGATAAATCTTTTCCGGCTCAACACCCATTTCTACGGCGATCTCCTCGGCTTGCGGGTCACGGCCAAGCGCTTGAGAGAGGCGGCGCGAAACCTGCTTGTACTTCGCAATCGTTTCCACCATGTGCACAGGGATGCGGATGGTGCGCGACTGGTCTGCGAGTGCACGAGTGATCGCCTGGCGAATCCACCATGTCGCATACGTTGAGAACTTGTACCCCTTCTTCCAGTCAAACTTGTCTACAGCTCTGAAGAGCCCGAGATTCCCTTCCTGAATGAGGTCAAGGAGCGTGAGGTCGGGACTGCGACCGACATATTTCTTTGCGATAGAGACCACGAGGCGGAGGTTACTGCGTGCGAGGATGTTGCGAGCCTCGGCATCGCTCTTCTCAATACGCTTTGCAAGCTCGCGTTCCTCAGCGGCGGTCAGAAGCGGGTATTGACCGATTTCGCGGAGATAAATTTGTATGGAGTCGTAGCTGGTCGAGTGTCTGTCTTTAATATTACGCGTCGCGAGATATTCATCTGCGGCATCCTCAAGCATGCCACCCTCCAGCACATCAACGCCGGCTATGGCGAAACGTTCGTAGAGCGATTCAAGAAAACTGACGTCGTCTTCAACATGCGGAAATGACTTTAATATTTCGCTGTAGGTGACGTAGCCGCGCTCCTTACCCTTCTCAATAAGTGCTTCAGCTGAAAGAGTTTTCTGTGAGAGCGCTTTGGCCTTTGCACCGCGTGCGGCAGAACGTACCACTTGTTTCTTGGTGGGTTTCGCTTTCTTATGAGACGGCTTGGACTTCTTTACGACACGCGCACGCTTCACCGCCTTGCGAGCGGAAGGCTTTGCGGTCTTTTTCTTTTTTTTAGAAGTTGCCATGCCAGAAAGTAAGAGAATAAATGTAAATGCGTTATGAACCAAATACAGAAAGTCGCGCAGAAAGCTTTGCACATGCTGTCTGCGCCTCCGATACCGCGGCCGCGCCACCGGCGGCCTCGGCTCTTCGTAAATCGGCTACTGCTCCCTGATACGCCTCGCGGATAACCGCTTCTTCAAAGGCGCGGAGAAGCTCGTGCGCAGCATCCTCCTGAGGATCCTCGCCAAACGTTTGTTCTGCTTTGAACAGCGCTGGCTCCGAGGGAATCTCTGAAGGTACCTGCCCAGCCTCAGTAATTCGACAATACTCTGATTTCAATCGCGTCGCAAGAGGAGTATCGCGGTAGACGTGTATAGCGGCAAGGAGCTGTTCCTCACGAATCTCCCGTGGTGAACGCACCTGTGGCTGACCCGATTGCGACACAACGGTAGTACGCTCTGTGGTCTCCGACTGTTTCGGCACGCGCGCAAGCGACTCGTGCACCGCCTCGCCAGAGAGACCGAGAGTGCGTGCCGTCGCCTGTATAAAGTGCGCGCGTTCCATAGGGCTTGGCATCGCCTGAATAAGCGGTAGTACGACCTCCTCGACCGAACGCAGGAGCCGATGCGGGTCGCGCTCCCGCTCGGCAAGCTCGGCAAGGAAAAAGTCAACAATTGGCTTCGCACCAGAAACACGTTTGGAGAATTCGTTCGGGTCTTCACTGATAAGGTCCGCTGGATCCTTCCCTGCAGGAAGCCGTGCGGCCTTCACTCGCAGCCCCTGATGCAGAGCGAGCGCAGCTGAACGCGCAGTTGCGGCGAGTCCGGCCTGATCCGCATCAAGAACTAACATGAGATTTTCGCTGAATCGCTTCATAAGAGCGAGGTGCTTGTCGGAGAGCGCCGTACCCGAGAGCGCAACGGCATTTTCAAATCCCGCCTGGTGCGCGAGAATTACGTCTATCTGCCCCTCCACGAGCAGGGTGAATTTGCGCGTACGGATTGCATCTTTTGCCGAATCAATACCAAAGAGGACTTCAGACTTGTGATACAGCTCCGTTTCCGGACTGTTGAGATACTTCGCCAAATCATCTGTCGCAAGGGTACGTCCAGTAAAGGCGACAACCCGACCGGCACTGTCGCGTATCGGGAACATAAGCCGATTGCGGAAGCGGTCGTAGTAAGTGCCCTGCTTCCCATCTGCCTCTTTGATAAGGCCGGCAGAAAGGAGCTCCTCTATCGTGAACCCCTCAGCGGTGAGTGCTTCCAGAAGTGCCCGCCACGCATCCGGCGCGAAGCCGAGACGCCACGCTTGTGCAGTTTCCTTCGTAAAGCCACGTTTGGTCGCATACGCTTCTGCGGGACTACTTGAGAAGTTGCCTGCGTACCACTCACTCGCGCGAGTCATGAGAGTGCGTAGTCGCTCCTTCTTTGACGTGTCCTCGCGACTGCCACCCTGCGTGTACTCGATAGTGACGCCCGCCTTCTCGGCAAGAATCTTGAGCGCCCCCTTGAAGTCCACCCCCTCTACCTTCTCAATAAATGAGAAGCCGTCTCCGCCAAGTCCGCAGCCGAAGCAATGCCACGTTCCGCGCTCTGGTGAGACGTGGAAGGATGGCGTCTTCTCTTTATGGAACGGACAGAGACCGTGGAGCGACTTCCCCGCTCGCACAAGCTTCACATACGGACTCACAATCTCTACGATTGAGAGACGGTCCTTGATTTCGGCGACCGTATCCCGAGCCATAGGTTACAGGGCTCGCGTCTGGCGCGGGGCGAAGCTGGTCGTGCGAGAGGAAGGCGACGGTGCTGGGCGTTCTGCCTGAAGTTTCGCAATGTGTGCGTGCTTCTTGCTGCCGGCGAAGCCGGTACCGGACGGGATAAGACGACCGAGAATAACGTTCTCCTTGAGACCACGGAGGCGGTCCACCGAGCCGCGAAGCGCGGCGTTGATGAGAATCTTTGTCGTCTGCTCAAATGATGCGGCGGAGAGGAACGAGCGGCGAGACAGTGCGCTCTCCTTGATACCGAGTACGATTTCGCGTGACTGCGGCACAATCTTCCCTGCCGCCTCCATTTCCGCTACCGCTTTCACAATCTCCCAATCCTCAACGATGTCGCCGACCGAGTAGTCAGTATCACCGGCGTCCGTAATCTTGACACGCGAGAACATCTGCTTCACTACGACCTCAAGATGTTTGCGCGACACCGAGGCACCCTGGAGTTCATAGATCTTTGATGCTTCCGTGATGATGTATTCCTGCACAATAGCGCGGTCGGCGTACTCGAAGAGGTCGTCGAGATCAGCGGAACCGTCGGTGAGAATCTGTCCCTTTGCGACTGTGTCGCCAGCCTTAACAAGCGGAACGCGCGGATACGGTGCGAGGTATTCGTATGCCGAACCGTCTTTCTTCCCCTGACCGGCAACCGGTACAACGACAATGACTTTCTCACGTCCCTCTTCTTTAATTTCCGAGACCAATCCTTCTGACTTGGAGATGACGGCTGGGTTCTTCGGCGAACGCTTCTCAAACACTTCTTCAACGCGCGGGAGACCGCTCGTGATGTCGCCGCCGACAGATGCAACGCCGCCCTGGTGGAAGGTACGCATCGTGAGCTGGGTGCCCGGTTCGCCGATAGCCTGTGCGGCGACGGTGCCAACTGCCTCACCAAGATCAATAAGTTCTTGGGTCGTGAGATCCATGCCGTAGCACGTCTGACAGATGCCATAGCGCGTTTCGCAGGACATCGGGGAACGTGCGACAACTGTTTGCACGGTTGAGGCGGCAATTGTCCCGGCTTCAATCGCAGAAAGGTAGTGTCCCTTCTTGAAGAGTACGGTTCCTTCCTGGTCCTTCACCTCTTCCGCGAGCACACGACCGCGCAGTGTCTCGGCATAATTGGTCTGGATACCCGAGGCGCTGACACGGTTTATCTTCACACCGCGCTTCGTACCACAGTCTGCTTCAGTCACGATAGAGTCCTGCGCAACGTCGAAGAGGCGACGCGTGAGGTACCCGGCCTTTGCGGTGCCGAGTGCCGTGTCGGTGAGACCCTTACGCGCACCGTGCGTGGACATGAAGTATTCAATCGGATTCAATCCCTCAATCATGGAGGAAATAATCGGCACCTCAATAGTCACGCCGGCCGTATTCTGGATAAGACCCTTCATACCAACCATCTGTGTCAGGTTGCCGAGCGTTCCGCGCGCACCTGAATTCACCATGTCGGCGACGGAGCCCATCGGATCAAGCTCTTTTTCTATTTGCTTTTCCACCGCCTGCTTCGTGCCCTGCCATATCTCGATGGCCATACGACGCTTCTCTTCCTCGGCAAGAAGACCGTTCTGGTAATCTTTTTCTATCGTCGCAACTTTCGTAACCGCCTCATCAATGATATGTGACTTCTCCTTCGGTACGGAGATGTCGTTGATTGCCCACGAGATACCGGAGCGTGTCGCGTAGTCAAAACCGAAGCGCTTCACTTTATTCACGATTTCCGGAACCGCATCAAGTCCGTAGCGCGTGATGCAGTCGGTCACAATGCGCGAAAGCACTTTCTTCGTGATGGTCTCGTTGATGAACGGGTAGTCAGCCGGAAGCACGGTGTTGAAGAGAAGTCGTCCAACCGTCGTTTCAAACGGATGGCCGTCAAAGGTCGCGTACTTCTCCTTGCCTGGCACCGGCAAGACCTTGATCTTGGCACGTGCGTCAATCGCATCGTACTCGGAGGCGAGAATGGCGGCGTTCGGCGAGGCGAAGTGTTCACCCTCACCCTTCACTTTGTTCACCGCCTTCGTGAGCCAGTACACGCCGAGAATAATGTCGAGCGGTTTGCCCGTAAGCACGATCATGTCGCCGGAACCCGGCTTAAGGATGTTCTTGTTGGCGCTCATTATGTTCTTCGCTTCCCACTGTGCTTCTTCAGAAAGCGGCACGTGCACGGCCATCTGGTCGCCGTCGAAGTCCGCGTTGAATGCGTTACAGACAAGCGGGTGGAGCTGGATAGCATCGCCCTCAATCAGACGGGGGCGGAATGCTTGGATACCCTGGCGGTGCAAGGTCGGTGCGCGGTTGAGGAGCACGTACTTACCGGCAATCGCCTCTTCAAGAATCTCCCACACCTCCGCAACGCCGTCTTCAATCAAACGTCCGGCACCGCGGATGTTAAAGGCGAGCTCGCGTTCAAGAAGTCCTGCGATAACAAACGGACGGAAGAGCTCGAGCGCCATATGCTTCGGCAGACCGCACTCATCGAGCTCGAGGTCAGGACCGACGACGATAACCGAGCGACCGGAATAGTCCACGCGCTTGCCGAGTAGGTTCTGACGGAAGTATCCCTGCTTACCCTTCAAATAATCGGCGAGCGACTTGAGCGGGCGACGCTGTGCGAGCGTCATGGCACCGGCAGAGGCGCCGCTCTTGCGGATAGAGTTATCAAGCAATGCATCAACCGCCTCCTGAAGAATGCGCTTCTCGTTGCGCAGAATCACTTCCGGCGCATGAATATCAATAAGTTTCTTGAGACGATTATTACGGTTGATGACACGACGATAGAGGTCGTTTACATCGCTTGTTGCGTGGCGCCCACCCTCAAGAGCGACCATCGGGCGAAGCGCCGGCGGAATAACCGGAATGCGCGTGAGGAAGAGCCATTCAGGACGTATGCCCGAGGCAATGAGACCCGCGATGAGCGAGAGGCGCTTCGCGAGCTTCTCGCGCTCGGCCGCACCCGCCTGTGCGTAGCGTGCCGACAATGTCTTCTCAAGATCCTTGAGATCCAGCTTGCAGAAGATGTCGTAAATCGCCTCTGCACCAATGCGCGCCTCAAAGAGACCGCCGTACTTCACCGAGAAACGGTGGTACTCGAGCTCGTCGAGAACTTTTCCGACGACGATGCCCTCGATCTCGGCCTTGGTGAGCGTCATCTTCTCCTTGAGCGTATCGCGCTCCTTGTCCGAACCGAGTGACTTGTACTTTGACTTGTATTCGCTCTCGAGCTCGGTCAGAAGACGTTTCTTCTCTTCCTCTGCTATTTTAGAAACGATATAGCCCGCGAAGTAGACCACCTTCTCAATGTCCGTAGCGGACGCACCGAGGAGGAGTGCCATACGAGAAGGAACGGAACGCAGGAACCAGATGTGCGCAACCGGCGTGCACAACTCAATGTGACCCATGCGTTCGCGGCGCACGATAGAGCGCGTGATTTCAACACCGCACTTGTCGCAGACGATGCCCTTGTAACGAATGCCCTTGTACTTACCGCAGTAACATTCGTAGTCCTTTTCGGGACCGAAGATTTTTTCGTCAAATAGACCGTGCTTCTCTGAGCGCTGGGTACGGTAGTTGATGGTCTCGGGCTTGGTTACCTCACCACTGCTCCAAGCAAGGATGCGCTCCGGTGAGGCAAGCGTAAGGCGAAGTCCATTCCAGGTATCGCGGGGAAGAAATTTGCGGGGGGTGAATGCCATAAAGGTTCAGGGAAATGGATAATAATTACGCCTCCGGTTCCGGCGGCAAGTTCAAGGGCTCCACATCGAGCGCAAGACCGCGGATCTGGTTGGTAAGCACGGCAAACGACGCCGGCGTGCCGGTGTGACTGATCGGTTCGCCCTTCACTATCGCGTCAAAGGCGGCACTTCTGCCCTGGATATCGTCCGACTTGATCGTGAGCATTTCGCGAAGCGTGTAGGCCGCGCCGTATCCGAGAAGTGCCCAGACTTCCATTTCGCCGAAGCGCTGGCCTCCGTTCTGCGCTTTACCGCCCAAGGGCTGTTGGGTGATGAGACTGTAGGGACCGATGGAACGCATGTGGATCTTGTCCTCCACCATGTGATGTAGCTTGAGCACGTACATATAGCCAACGGCGATGTCCTGTGCGAATGCTTCGCCAGTACGCCCGTCATGTAGCTTCATCTTGCCGCTCTTTGAGAAGCCTGCCTTCTCAAGCTCAGCGAGAATCTCGTCGGCAGTTGCTCCGGCAAACGGCGGAACGACTGCTTGGTAGCCGAGCGTGTGTGCGGCGAGGCCGAGGTGCATTTCCAATATCTGCCCGAGGTTCATACGAGAAGGAACGCCGAGCGGAGTGAGAATAAGGTCAACCGGATTACCGTCGCTGTCGTACGGCATCTCAGCGACCGGTAACACACGACTGATAACGCCCTTGTTACCGTGACGCCCAGCGAGCTTGTCGCCGACGGACACGTTGCGCACCTGTGCGACCGTGACGACAATCTTCTTGATGATGCCGCTCTCAAGCTGGTCGCCCTTCTCGCGTGAGAAGACGCGAACGCCGATAACGCGACCCTTCTTGCCGCCTTCCATACGGAGACTCGTATCCTTCACATCCTTTGCCTTGTCGCCAAAGATGGAACGCAAGAGACGTTCTTCCGGCGTGAGCTGGGTCTCGCCCTTCGGCGTTACTTTGCCGACCAGAATGTCACCCGGGCGAACTTCTGCACCGATACGAATCACGCCCTCTTCGTCGAGATTCTTGAGACGCATTTCGCCGACATTCGGAATGTCGTGCGTGGTCGTCTCGGGACCAAGCTTGGTGTCGCGCACCACGCACTCAAAGTCCTCAATGTGCACGGTTGTAAACTTCGCTTCCTCTACCAAACGCTCGGAGATGATGATGGCGTCTTCGTAGTTCGCACCGTTCCAGCTCATGAAGGCGACGCGCACATTCTGGCCGAGGGCGAGCTGGCCCTGGTCGGTTGACGAGTTGTCCGCGAGCACGTCACCCTTCTTCACCTTATCGCCGAGCACGACCGACGGCCTCTGCATGAAGGCAGAGTTCTGGTTGGTCTGGGTGAGGCCCTGGAGACGGTATTCCTTCTTCTTTCCTTCCTTATTTTCTACGACAATTTTGCGCGCATCGACGTAGGTAACCTCGCCAGACTCCTCGGCAAGAACGAGACGGCCGGTGCTGCGTGCCGCGTGAGTCTCGATACCGGTCGCGACGAGCGGTGCCTCCGGGATAAGTACCGGCGTCGCCTGCTTCTGCATGTTGGAACCCATCAATGCGCGGTTGGCGTCGTCGTGATCCACAAACGGAATCATTGATGTTGCGATAGAGAACATTTGGTACGTGGAAGCGTCCATGAGCGTCACGGATTCGCGCGAGACGATGATCGGATCACCCTTGTGACGAGCCTCGACGGAGGCAAGAGAGATGCGCCCGTTTTCATCAAGCTTGGTTGCACCGTGTGCGATAAACTCAAGCTCTTCATCAAGTGCGTTGAGATACACGATTTCCTCGGTCACCTTCCCGTTCTTGACGCGGACATACGGCGTCTCTATGACACCGAAATCATTAGTACGAGCATGCGTCGCCATGTGAAGAATGAGACCAATGTTCTGACCTTCCGGTGTGTGAATAGGACAGAGGCGTCCGTAGTGCGAAGGGTGCACGTCGCGCACCTCGAAGCCGGCGCGCTCACGTGTGAGGCCGCCCGGACCGAGCGCCGAGAACGTGCGCATGTTCTCAAGCTCGGAGAGAATGTTCTGTTGGTCCATGAACTGCGAAAGCTGGTTCGCAGTGAAGAATTCGTGGACAGATGCGTGGAAAGGACGCGGGTTCACGAGCGCCATCGGGAGTGTGGTCTCGCTCTCAATCGTACTCATGCGATCCTGAATATTGCGCTTCATGCGACTCATGCCGACGCGCATACGCGACTGGAGAAGTTCTCCGACGAAACGCACGCGACGGAAACCGAGATGGTCAATGTCGTCTGGGCGAGAAGAAGAGTCCGCATTGAGACGAGTGATTTCTGAAATGATGCGGACGAAGTCGGCGAGACCGAGGGTATGCTTCTCAAGCGCCTTCTCGGTTACCGGAAGATCAAAACGTGCGTTCAGGCGATGACGACCGACCTTACCGAGGTCATAGCGCTCTGCAGAGAAGAGTGACTGCACGAAGTTCTTCGCGTTCTCCGGAGTCGCAAGGTCGCCGTCGCGCATACGGCGGTGTATCTCAATGTATGCCTCTTCTATTGACTTCGCCTCGTCGTGTACCAGAGTCGCCTGTATAGCAGCGAGTGCGAGCGGATTCTTGGCGAAGTGCTTCGTAACTGCCTCTCCCAAGCCTCCACCAAACACGGTCAGAAGTTGCGTGATAGGGAACTTACGCTTCCGGTCTATCTTCACAAAGATGGCGCCATCGGCCTCTGAATCAAATTCTATCCACACCCCGCGAAGCGGGATAATCTTCGCACCGAAAAACTGCTTGCCACGAATGAGTTCGGAGACAAAGAACGCGCCGAAGCTGCGCGCGAGCTGTGGCACAATGGCGCGCTCTACACCTGACACGATAAAAGAACCGTGGGGCGTCATCATCGGCATATCAGCGAGGAAAATCTCCTGCGACTTCTCCGAACCGAAGGTCTTGTTGATGAGCTTGACCGTCGCCTTCACCGGCGCCTCGTAGGTACGCATATTGTCGCGCGCAAACTCCTCGTCATATTTCGGTTCACCTATTTCAAAACTCTCAAACCGGAGTTCAAACTTTTTCCCCGAGTAGTCAGTAATGGGGGAGAACTCTTTAAAAAGATCTTTCAGACCCTCTTTGAGCAGCCAGTTGAACGAGGCTCGCTGGTGTCCAACAAGATCCGGAAAAGGAACGGAGGGAGCCCGATATGCACCGAAGGTCTTTTGGACGATGTTTTTGCGCATGTGAGGGTGGCTTGAGGTTGTTAATTTCGCCCTGAACAAAATCTATAAACTATAAAAATGCGAACGCACGGAAATAAATCCGCTCTCGCTTTGCGTTTATTCTGCTCCCGTATGAATCGCCCTCCATTACACACTCGTATCTTGTATTGCCAAGATATCACCTCAACCTTTTCCGCGCAACCCCCTCTGGGGATAGTGGTTTACCGCTCCCCCCTCCAAGCGTCAATGTTGGCATGATGGCCGGTCTGAAGGACGGCGGGGACACGATACTTCTTTTTTTTATATTCAATCGTTTCGGGACGAGTATAGACAGCGCTTGAGGCGATACGGCGTTCTTCAACTGACGCATCCTTGCCGAGTACGCCAGGGAGACGCCGCGTAACAGCATCGACAATGGCGAGCGCCGGTAATTCCCCACCGGTGTACACCGCTTCGCCGACGGCGAATTCTTTTACGGGCGCAAGCGTCTTGAGTATCTTCTTCGCCCGTTCGTCGATACCCTCGTAGCGCCCACAGACAAGCACGACATCATCATATTTCGCGAGGGCATCCGCGTCTTTATTCGTAAACTGCTTCCCGCTCGGAGAGAACCATATGATTACCCGCTTACCTTTCTTCCCTTTCAAGGCTTTCGCTGCCGCGTGTATAACAGGAAGGGCAATCATCACCATTCCTGGACCGCCGCCGTACGGCTTCTCGTCTACCTTCTTGTAGCTACCCTCTTTCCCTGGGACAAAGTCGCGGGGGTTCTGGTACGCAACCGTTATCTTCTTCTCTTTGCGGGCACGACCAATAATAGACGTCGAGAGATATGCGTCACAGGCTTCTTCAAATAATGTAACTATATGAAATTTCACTATAATTCTTCAACGACCTGGTCTACAGTCTTATGCTCTTGCTCTCTCTTGCCGCCGACCGGCTCATTAATCTTCAAATTGACCCGCGCATTCCCTTTCATCCCGACAACGCGAAGAAGGATGCGGAGAGCTTCAGCGGTCTTCCCGCTCTTACCGATAATCTTGCCCATGTCCTCTGGGTGGACCGTGAGTGTGAGCAGGACGCCCATCTGGTCAATGGTGCGCGTCGTTTCAACCGCTTCGGGATGATCGGCGAGTGCCTTCACTGCGTATTCAAGAAATGCCTGGTCTGGTTCCATAGGGATATTGTAGCCCCGCTTTTGGCGAGACGGGTTAGGCTAGAGTTTCGGTCGGTGCGGCTTCTGCGACTGGAGCTTCTACAGCGGGAACTTCTGCAACGGGAGCCTCTTCAACTGCTGGTTCCGCTTCGGCGACTACCTCGGCCTCGGTAGGCACTTCTACCGGAGCGACTTCTTCAGCCGGTGTGGGCGTCGGCTCTGCGGCTGTCTTCGCGACTGCGGCTTCGACGGCTATCGCTTCTTCACTCTTTTGTGGCGTCTTCTTCGGGAGCACATTTACCTTCTTTCCTTCAATAACGCCCTTCGCGACAAGAAGATTGTGGATAGAACCGGTCGGTTGGGCACCCTTCTTAATCCACTCCTTCACGTGTTCCTCGTTCAGAGTGAGGGCCTTGCTCCGAGGATTGTAGGTGCCGAGAAGCTCAACAATATTGCCGGCCTTCGCTGCACGCTCCTTCTCCAAAACAACAATGCGAAACGCCGGATCATTGGTCCGGCCGATGCGCTGAAATCGAATCATCAACATGCAGACGACTATAGCAGAAGGCGGCGTATATTGCTAGAGTACGGGAAATGACTGCTGACAAGTTATACGAGGGACCCATAACAATGACCCGAAAGGGCATTGGTTTTTTCTCTGTAGAAGGGAAGACGGAAGACCTCCTCATCCCTGCCGAGTGGACCAATCACGCGCTCGCGGGTGACATTGTGAAGGTGGCACTGGCGGGGATGTACAGCGACCCGCGAGGGACGATGCCCCCCCGAGAAGCTGGGAAGGTTGTGGAGATAGTCTCGCGTGCGCGAGAAACCTTCGTCGGCTCACTTGTGGAAGAAGACGGGCTTACCCTTCTCACACCGGACTACAAGAAAATGTATGTTCCGATAGTTATAAAGGACCGGGGCACGACACCGCTTGATTCTAAGGTTCTCGTACGTTTGCTGAGCTGGGATACTGATAAGGAGTACCCGCTCGGTGTCATTGAAGAGATTATCGGCAAGGCCGGTGTACACGAGACCGAGATGCGCGCACTCGCACTCGGGCAGGGATTCTCCTCTGACTTCCCTCCCGGCGTTGTTGCCGACGCGGAGTATCTAGAAAAGAACGGTCGCACGATGCTCGCGGAAGAAGTTACTGCGCGGGTTAAGAAAGGCGATCCGCGCGCCGACTTCAGAGGAGTCACTACTTGCACCATTGACCCCTTTGATGCAAAGGACTTTGACGATGCCCTTTCGGTGCGCGAACTCCCAGACGGAAACACGGAGGTGGGTGTGCATATTGCCGACGTCTCATTCTTCGTGAAGCCAGGGAGCGCGCTTGATACCGAGGCGATCCATCGCGCAACAAGCGTCTATCTCGTGGACCGCACGATTCCTATGCTCCCAGAAATTCTCTCCAACGACCTCTGCTCGCTGAAACCTAATGAAGACCGTCTTTCCGTCTCCGCCGTCTTCACACTCGATGCAGAGGCAAACATCGTAAGTGAATGGTTCGGCGAGACGGTCATCCACTCCGACAAACGTTTTACCTATGAAGAAGCACAGGGAGTGCTTGATGCCGGTGCGGGCACTTTGCATAAAGAGCTTTCTCAATTGCTCGCCTTGTCAAAGAAGATCCGCGCGCGCCGCGCCGCCAAGGGCGCCATAGAGTTTGATACGGCCGAAGTGAAGATTGAGCTCGACGCCGAAGGTAAACCGATTGCGGTCCACCTGAAAGAGCGTAAGGCGACCAATCTTCTGATTGAGGACTTCATGCTTCTGGCGAATGAGGCAGTAGCGAAGCATCTTTCGAGACTGACAAAAAACGGCGGGGAGCATTTTTACTCTCTCTATCGTATTCACGACGCACCCGACACCGACCGCATAGAAAATCTCACGAACCTACTCCGCATCATGGGTTACCATTTCAAGACGTCCGGCAACGGAAGTGTCACGGGCGCCGAGCTGAACAAACTTCTTGAGTCGGTAAAAGGAAAGCCCGAGGAGTATCTCGTGAAGATGGCGACACTCCGCTCCATGAGCAAAGCGGTGTATGCGACCAAGAACATCGGGCACTTCGGTCTCGCCTTTGACTTCTACACACACTTCACTTCCCCAATACGTCGTTACCCCGATCTCGTCATTCATCGACTCATTAAGTCGCACGCCGGAGGTGACCCGATCACCGTAGAAGAAATGCAGGCCTTTGATAAGCTCGCCGTGCATGCCTCGGAGCGTGAGGTCGCGGCATCTGACGCCGAGCGCGACTCGGTCAAGATGAAGCAGGTAGAATTCCTCGCCGGTAGAATCGGTGAGGAATTTGACGCTGTGATCTCAGGAGTGACCGAACGAGGTCTCTACGTAGAGCTTGCCGAGACGCATGCCGACGGCATGATTAATGTCCGCAATGTCGGCGACGATTATTTTGAATACGAAGAAAAGCAGTACCGTCTTGTCGGCCGCCGCACGAAAAAAACGTATCAGCTCGGCGACCCTATCAAGGTGAAGCTCATGGCCGCCCGCATCCCAGAAAAGGAATTAGACTTTGTACCTGTTGTATAAAAGAGACGCGGCAAGGAGTACCTTGCCGCTTTGTTGTTTTGCCCCTATTACGAAAAGAACGAAAAGAATCGCCCCCACCAGGATTTTGGCCGAGTATATACAAAACCGGGAATCTTCTCGAGTCTGTTCTCGCGAATGTCTAAGCCATGTCTCGAATAAATCAGTTCGCCGTTGGTGGTGAGAAAGACAGAACCATCGTAGACCCATTGCCTTTCCAATTCACCCAAGGGCTTCATCCATCGCACCTGCCTGACAAGCAGGTAAAGATACTGCTGCCGTTGCTGACGCGGGAGGAAAGAATCCGGCACGATGCGTACCAGATCGCCGGGACAAAACACCGATAGCCGACGTTTGCCGGACCTTTTTTGAAAGAACATGGGGTCTCCCCGTTGTTGAACGAACTATACTCTACCATTATTTACATTAGTTGCAACCCAGTCACTCGTTCACAAGATTATTTCGCAACCGCGACGGCTTCTTCAAATTTCACCGAGAGGAGCTTACTGACACCATCGCCGCCCATCGTGACGCCGTAGAGGATATTGGTGCGGCTCATGGTCTCGCGGTTGTGAGTAATAACGATAAGCTGTGACTTTGATGCAAGATTTTCTATCATATCGCCGTAGCGTCGGCTGTTCGCCTCATCAAGTGCGGCGTCGGTCTCGTCCAAAATAAGGAACGGCGGGGGATTCACCTGGCTCATCGCGAAGATGAGTGCGATAGAGGCAAGCGCACGTTCGCCGCCCGAGAGCTGCATCAGCGAGCGCACCTTCTTCTTCGGCAAATTGACTGCGATTTCAATACCCGGACGCTCCTTCTCCTTCGGCAGTTCGTCGTCCATCATCTCCGACGTTTCCTCGTCCTCATCCGCCTCTTCGGGTTCCTCCAACATCAGGCGTGCGCTCCCGCCGCCAAACATAAGTGCGAAGTATTCGCTAAACGACGCATTCACCTTGGTCAGGCCATCGGAGAAATGCTTCGCGAGTTCTGTATCCAAATCATCTATGAGCGCGCTCAAGCTCGCCGCGGAACGCGCAAGGTCGTCGAGCTCTTTCGCGAGAAATGCTTCGCGCTCGGTCACCTCTTTATGTTCGTGACGAATATCCTCTCCCGTGCCGCCCGCCTCCTCAAGGCGGATCTTCATACGCTCTAGAGAGCGTCTGCGGTCCTCCTGTACACGACGTTCCTCCGCCGGCATTGCCGAAAGCGGTGTGTACGAAACCGCGTCTGGACCGACCAGAGCGAGCACCTCGCTCTTGTCGCGGACGAGCATCTCTCCAAGAAGCGTAAGCTCGTGCTCGTACGCTTCACCCTTGGCGATGATGCTCTCTTCGTGCGCCTTGGCCTGCGCGAGGTCCAGAATGCGACGGCGATCTTCACGCCCCGTTTCCTCCAGAGCGACCATCGCTTCGCGTGCACGTGCGCGTGCGGATTCGGCCTTCTCAAGGTCGGCGGACACGTTCGTGAACTTCTCTGTGAGCGCGGTATGTTCCGTCTCAAGCTTGAGTGCAGATTCTTCTTCGTCGGAAAAACGGTCACTCTGCGATGCGCCATGTCGTTCGAAGAATACTTTAATGGCAAATTGTATTGCGGTAAGTGCAGCGCGCATCCCCGACACTTCCTCGCCGGCGGAATTGACTTGTCGCTCAATCTCGTGATGCAGAGCCTCGAGCTCTTCGCGAGGCACTTTCGCGTACGGCTCGCGTGCGACAACCGTCGCGCGACGCTTGACCTCAGTAAGAGCACCTTCAATCCGCCCTATCTCGCGTGAAAGTGCGGCACGAGTGGATGATAATTCGGACACCTCTCTTTCCGCTTTTCGGAGCGTTTCGGTGCGCGTAATGGTCTCATGATCTGCGAACTTGGGGTCGGCAATCCGATTCAGTTCCTTTTCAGCAACCGCGAGTCGTTCGGCCGCTTCATGTCTTTCTTTAATAATGACCGCCTTCTCCCGCACCAGATACGCCTCTTCAATCGCAAAATAAGTCTGGGCGAGTCCGGTGAGTGAGCTTCGGAGTTCGTCCGCACGCTCAAGCTTCTTCACTTGAGTTTCAAGAAAGCGCAGGTGCGGTGCGAGTTCCCTTCTGAGTGAATTCACCTGCGCGATGTTCTCCTGCGTTTTCTCAAGTTTCCGTGCGGCCTCCTGCTTCTTAAATTCATACATCTTCAACCCGAGCGCATCCTCAAGCATTGCGCGGCGCTCGCGTGCGTTCGCGAGAAGTATTCGGTCCGCCTCACCTTGGGAGATAATGTGGTGCCCTGTCTCACCGATATTTGCACTTGCGAGAAGCTCGGCGACGTCGCGGAGCCGGACACGCGAGCCGTTAATGGAGTACTCGCTCGTACCGTCTCGGAAGACCGCGCGCTCAATCGTAACCTCGTCAAAATCAATCTTGAAAGCGCGGCGGGAATTATCAAAGATGATGGCGACCGATGCGCGGTTCGCGCGCGGAGCTGAGTGAGAGCCGTTGAAAATGAGGTCCTCCGCGCGCTTACCGCGCATACTCTTCATAGACTGTTCGCCGAGTGCGAAGCGGAACGCTTCAGCGACGTTACTCTTACCGGAACCGTTCGGGCCGACGATAGCCGTAGTCGCGTTCGAAAAATCCAAGATCGTTTTCTTGGCGAACGATTTAAACCCGACTATTTCAAGCCGCTTCAGCATTATTGTTTATTGTAGCAAAAGAAATGGGTGATTAGGACCAACGCATTGCTCTAAGTGCGGCTTCGGCAGCTGCTTGTTCTGCCTCCTGCTTGGACTGCCCTTCGCCACGCGCAATCTCTTCAGTACCGATGAACACGCCGACGGTAAAGAGTTTTGCGTGATCGGGACCCTCTTCGGAAAGCGTCTCGTATCGGGGCGTGGTGTTGCGTTTCTCCTGCGCGAGTTCCTGGAAACGACTCTTCGCGTCCTGATACGAACGCTTCGCGATAACCTCGTCTATCTTGTCGAAAAGATTTGTAGCGATAAATGTCTCGGCGGCAGCGTACCCCTGATCAAGATAGATCGCTCCGATGATTGCCTCAAACGCATCGGCGAGTATCACGTCGCGCGCGCGACCGGTATCTTTCGCTTCCCCTTTAGAGAGCAGAAGAAAATCATTAATCCCGAGCGCCTGCCCACAGGCGGCAAGCGAGACGGTGTTCACCAGCGCCGCGCGGTAGCTGGTGAGGTCGCCTTCGGTTTTCCCCGGAAATTTCTTAAAAAGAAAGTCGGTTGTAGCGAGTTCCAGCACGGCGTCACCGAGGAACTCCAGCCTCTCATTGTGACTGCCGACATACTCACGGTGTTCGTTTAAATAGGAGCGGTGCGTGAACGCCTCGACAAGAAGGTCGAGGTTGTTGAATGAAATATTGAGTTTTTGTGCAAATGAAGAAAAGTCAGGCATGCGTTGGTGCACTATGGCTCTTCTCCCTACCCGCTTGGTCGAGGAGTTTCTGAACAGCCATGGTGACGATGGGGAGCATATCATCGTAGAAATTGAGGTCAATGATGTCCTGAAGACGGAACCACTTCACATCGTCAAGCCCGCCCTTTCCCTCCTGTAAATGCAGCGGTTCAAAATCCGCGTGGGCGAGGAAGTAGGTCACATGCTTGCGGTACTTGCCGTGCTCAGGGTGCGACGCGATGTATTCGTTCTCGCCGATCTTCTCTTCGACCACGATATCGATACCGATTTCGCTCTTAATCTTGCGCTTGGTGCCCGTCTCAATAGATTCGTGCGCCGTCTCGTCGGTGTCGGCAATCTTGCCCTTAGAGAGCGTCCAGTGTCCGAACACATCATGTACCAGCGCAAGATAATATTGCCCGTCGTGTTTGGCGTAAACGACGGCACCGCCGAGCGCCTGAAGTGGCAGGTCTTCGTAGCGCACTTTGTTACTCTTCTTCCCCTGCTCATCTTTACCGGGCTCGCCGAGCTCCTTGTAGACCGCGCCCAAAACGCCGTTTACGAAACGACCGCTGGAGTCACCACCGAAGGTTTTGGCGAGCTCAATGGCTTCGTTGATGGCGACCTTCGCCGGCACCTGTGCGCGATCGGCAAAAAGGAGTTCAAAAAGTCCAAGCCGGAGAATGTTGCGATCAATCGGCGCGATACGATCAATAGGCCACTCGGGAGCAGCCTTCGTGATAACGAGATCAATATCGTCTTCTTTCGCGAGAACGCCGGAGAGGAGTGTGTCCATGAACGAGTGATCGACATCTTCACCGCCAAACTCCGCAACGTTGCGCAGGAGAATCGCTTCGGCATCTTTCTTTGATGCGTGCGTTGTGTCCCACTCAAAAAGAGTTTGCAGGACAATGGAACGAGCTAGGTGTCGGTTCGCCATGAAAAGAGCTATATCGTTAGAGTAGCAGGTGAGAAAAGCTGTGCAACTCGCGATTGTGCAAAAGCGCGATGAAGTCGCTTGTTGCAGCGACTGACTGACTCATTCTGATGAGGCCCGAGGGAGCAAAAGAAGCGACTTCCTCGCGCTTAGCTAGGCGCCACCGCCGAGATTTTTAAGGAGCGAAGCAACTATAAAAATCCAAGTGGGGTCGTGTAATCACGAGCCCCCGCCGAAACCGCTACGCGCCTTTGGTCGTCCACCTGTTGCGACCTTACCTGAAATTCCTTTTGAACTTTTCGCGTCTGCATTTGCGTGTATCTCTTGCGCGTGGTCGTGCACGTGCTTTGCGGCGACTGGTTCGGTGGATGCTCCCTTCACCTTCTTCCCGGGAGACACTGCCTTCACCTTGGGTGTAAAAATCTGCTTGCCACGGTACATACCGGTGATCTCATCAATGCGGTGTGGGAGACGGAGATTACCGCTCTCTTTATCCGTGACGATGTTCGTGTTCTTGAGGGCATGATGCGACCGGCGGTTGCCGGTGTGCCCCTTGGTATGACGCATTCGAATTGACATAGGGAAAACCTTACCACGGAGGCTATAAAAACACAAAGCACGTCCCGAGGGGGGCGTGCTCTTGGCTACATAGCCGAATTGTGTACTGCGTGTACTGCTAGGCGCGCTTGCGCCCCATTTTCTTCTTATGCACCGGGGGCTTAACCCCGTTGCAGAGACCCGCTTGAATCGGCGTTACCAGCTCGTGCACACCAGAACAATACATTTCTACTCCCTTTTCTCCTTCTATTTTCCTTCCTTGAGTGCGGGGACATGGGGCACATTTTTTCGCAAAAACCGTCCCTTCCAAAGCCTTTTTATGTTTTTCGACTGTCGAATACGGCTTCATTCTTTTCCACTCCTTCTATAGTTATGCCCGATGTGGGCAATTCTCCGTCGCCTTGGCGGTAACCCTCACGCATCGGATGAAGCACGAGAGTGTTGTTTTTCTGCCGATATCTAACACACCGGCGCCTTGGCATGGCCGATCGCCAGCCGCACAGGCCTTGAACCTAAGGCTCTCAAGGATGAACGCACTCGTTGTGCGAGCACCATCATCGTCCACCCGAAACCGAATATTCAGCGGAATCGTATCTGGCATTACCTCTCTCCCAAAAAATTTTTGATGTCCTGCCCCTATGACTGGACACAAGCTAATAGTATAGTCCTATTTTGTCTAAAAATCAAGCCCCCTAGACCGCATATAAAATCAAAAGCGCCGTCCCCGGGGGGACGACGCCTCAATATTGACCTAGCCCCTCGCTACTCGTGTAGCTTGCACCCTCTTGTTCCTTCGACAGGAAGCTCCCGGTCCAGTGTTTCGTTTTTCCTTTTGACCACACAATGGAGCGTACAAGGCCAGTCGACCGTTCCCAGATAAATCTCCTGTGCATTTTCACATGCACGATTGCCTGTGATACAGGTATTGAACCCGCGGCATCTCAGAGTCCAGGCGCTGACGGCAATCTTCTTACCAATTGTTCTAACTTTTGTCCCATTATGCGGGACTTCTTCTATCTGTTCCATCTTATTTCCTCAACAAAGACCGGTTATCTATGCACCCCGTCCCCATGACTGAGTACAGGGGGAATATAGTCCTATTTAACTTCAGAATCAAGGTGGATAAAAGAGCGGCGGTGGATAGGACACAGACCGTACTTTCTAAGCATTTCATAATGCATCATCGTGCCGTACCCTTTGTGCTTCTCAAATCCGTAAAGCGGATACTCTTTTGCAAGCTCTATCATGAGCCGATCGCGCGTCACCTTCGCGGCGATGGAGGCAAGTGAGATAAGCGGAACGAGTTCATCGCCGTTGATAATTGTTTCTTGCGCGTACTCTGGCGGTGCGTGGAGAGCACCGTCGAGCTGTACGCGGACCAGTGCCGAATCCGGTGCAAGAGCGTTCACGCCGCGCGAGAGCGCGCGGCGCACCGCGGTGGCGATGCCTTCCCTATCTATCGTCTCTGCGCTCTCGAGCTCCACAGTAAAACGCGCGTCGCCCTCTGCGACGCGCGCAACGAGCATTTCAAAAATCTTCTCACGACGCTTCTCCGAGAGCTTTTTAGAATCCGCAACACCCGGAAACTCTGTCGCTACGTCAAAACCCTCTGGCACGGCAACGATCCCGACCGAGACCGGTCCGGCAAGCGGCCCTCGCCCCGCCTCGTCTATCCCAAGAGTAAACCTCATAGAGAAAGTATATACTGGATGTATGGCGAACCGCTTTATCCACCTCCATACGCACAGCCACTACTCCTTCCTCCAGGCACTACCGAAGGTGGATGAACTGGTGGAGAAAGCGAAGAAAGAGGGTATGGACACTCTCGCACTCACCGACGCCGGCAATATGCACGGCGCTATTGAGTTCTATAAAGCGGCAGTAAATGCTGGCATCAAACCGATTCTCGGTGTTGACGCCTACCTCGCGCCGCGCTCCCGTCACGAAAAAGACCCGGCCATTGATGCAAAGCGTTCGCGCATTGTGCTCTTGGCAGAAAATAATGAGGGCTATAAGAATCTCCTTGCTCTCGTGACCAAATCGTGGACCGAAGGATTTCTTGAACGACCGCGAATTGATAAGGAGCTTTTACGCGAACACGGTCGCGGTGTTATCGCGCTCCTCCCCTCCTTTGCAGGCGACATCGCCCAACTCTTGCGTGCGGGAGACCACGACGGCGCCGCGGCCGCACTCGCAGAATTCAAAAATATATTGGGTGCCGGAAATGTGTTTCTGGAAATAACGCACCACCCGAAAGTCGCGGGGCACGAAGCGCTGATGCAGAAAATAATTGCCCTCGCTCGGGAGAGTGACACACCGCTTGTTGCTCAACACGACGTGTACTATCTGGAACCCGACGACCGCGAGGCGACCGAGACGATGCGCCGCATCCAACAGGGCGGGCACGGAAGGAACGAGGACGAGGATTTCTCATTTGTCAGCGAGAAAAAGATACTTGGACTTTTTAAGGATACGCCGGACGCCGTGGACAATTCGCGAAAAATCGCCGACCGATGCCAGCTGTCATTTGAACTTGGGAAATGGACCTTCCCTGCCGTCCCAGTGTCGCCCGGTTTTAAAAATCATGATGAGGAACTGCGCGCAAAGGCATATGCCGGTATCAAAGAGCGCGATCTCACCGAGACGAAAGAGGTTACCGACCGTATTGAATACGAACTGAAAATTATTATCGGGAAAGGGTTCGCGGTGTACTACCTCATCGTCGCCGACCTACTCGCTTTCGCCCGGAGCCAACACATTCTTACGACAACGCGTGGCTCGGCCGCCGGAAGCTTGGTCGCCTTTCTTGTCGGTATCACCAACGTCAATCCTCTTTTCTATAAACTGCCGTTTGAACGATTCCTCAACCCGGAGCGACCGAAGGCGCCGGATATCGACATGGACATGGCCGACAACCGCCGCGACGAAATGATCGCGTACACCAAACGAAAGTATGGCGAGGACCACGTCGCTCAGATCGGCACCTTCGGCACCATGATGGCTCGCGCGGCGGTACGCGATGTCGCACGAGCTCTCGGACACGCCTACAGCACCGGTGATCGGATCGCGAAGCTTATCCCTATCGGCTCTCAAGGGTTCCCGATGACCATTGATCACGCGCTTGAACTGGAACCGGATCTAAAAGCTCTCTACGACGAAGACGACGATGCGCATGAGGTTATTGACCTCGCAAAACGCATTGAGGGCTGTGTGCGGCACGTCGGCGTTCACGCGGCCGGTGTCGTGGTCGCGCCGACACCACTCGTCGAGTGGACGCCGATCCAGCCCGACCCAAAAGGCACCGGCAAGATTATCACGCAGTACGACATGTACTCCATCACCGACGAATACGGCGGCGTGGGGTTGTTGAAGTTTGACTTCCTTGGGATTAAAAATCTCGCGGTACTCGCTGACGCGGTCGCCCGTGTAAAAGAAACGCGGAATATCGTCGTAGATATTGAAAATGTACCCATTGATGACACAAAGACATTTGAGATGCTCGCACGCGGCGAGACGGAAGGCACGTTCCAGCTAAACGGCTCCGGCATGACCCGCTGGCTCAAGGAGCTGAAGCCTTCCACTATTCACGACATCAACGCCATGGTCGCGCTCTACCGACCGGGACCGATGGAAACTATTCCCGCCTATATTGAACGCAAACATAATCCGAAGCTCGTGCACTACCTGGACCCGCGTATGAAAGAGTACCTGGATTTCTCAAACGGCATTCTCGTGTACCAAGACGACGTGCTCCTCACCGCGATCAAACTCGCCGGCTATTCGTGGCTTGAGGCGGACGCGCTCCGCAAGGCGATGGGTAAAAAAATTCCGAAGGTTATGCAGGCGGAGAAAGAGAAACTGCTAAAGGGTTTTATAGAATACGGCAAACTCTCTAAACCGCTTTCTGAAAAGCTGTGGGAGCTCATTGAACCGTTCGCCGCCTACGGATTCAACAAGGCGCATGCGGCAAGCTACGGCAAGGTCGCCTACCAGACCTCCTATATGAAGGCGAATTATCCTGTGGAATATCTCACCGCCCTTCTTACCGCCGACTCCGGCGATACCGAACAGATTTCTATTTATGTTGCCGAGGCAAGACGTATGGGCATCAATGTCCTCCCGCCAGACGTAAACGAGAGCGGTACTGACTTCACCGTTGTCGGAGAGGAGAAAGACGCCATCCGGTTCGGCCTCTCGTCTATCAAGAACTTCGGTGATGGTATTTCAGAAGCGATTATCGCGGAGCGGAAAATGCATGGACAGTTCAAGACACTGACCGATTTCCTCTCTCGGGTCGGCTCTAAGAACTTGAATCGTAAATCGCTTGAATCACTTATCAAGTGCGGCGCACTCGACTCTCTCGGTGAGCGCGGCACACTCCTCACTCACACAGAGGATCTCCTCGCTTTTCACCGGGAGGCGACAGCGAGCGCCCCGCAAGACTCCCTCTTCGGTGCGTTTGCCGCACCGGCGGAAATACTCCTCACCAAGAGTTCTCCTGTCTCGCTCACCGACAAGCTTATGTGGGAAAAGGAATTGCTCGGAATCTATGTCTCGGGCCACCCGCTCGACGCGCACACTGAAGTCACGAAGAAAGCGGTCCTCACCATCGCAAATATAAAGGAGGAGAAGCAACAAGGCCGACTCGTTATCCTGCCACTGCTCGTCACGACGGTCCGCGCACTCCTCACCAAGGGCGGCGAGAAGATGGCATTTGTCACCGTTGAGGATAAAACCGATTCGATCGAGACGGTTATCTTCCCTAAATTACTCAAAACACATGCGAATGTGATTGTCCCCGGCGCATGTCTCCTCGTCAAAGCCAAGGTCTCTATCCGCAACGGCGAGACCACTCTCGCGATTGAAGAGCTCAAACCACTCTAATTGATATGGTATTCTCCCTCGTATGACCTCTCTTGAGACAAAACGACACACGCTCGCCCACCTTCTTGCCGCCGCAGTGGCTACACGCTACCCCAGCGCCCGACCGACCATAGGGCCGTCTATAGAAAACGGCTTCTATTACGACTTTGATACGAATGAAATAAAGGAGGAGGATGTACCGGCACTTGAGAAGGAAATGAAGAAACTCCTCCCGAGCTGGACCGCCTTCACTCACGAAGAGGTCTCGGCAGATCACGCTCGGAAAGTATTTGCTGATAATCCGTTCAAGATTGAACTGATTGATGAGCTGGAGAAAGAGGGCGCAACAATCACGCTCTATACGTGCGGCACCTTCACTGACCTGTGTCGCGGCGGACATGCGGAAAATCCAGCAAAGGAAATATCGCCCGACTCTTTCTCGCTCGACAAACTTGCCGGAGCCTACTGGCGTGGCGACGAGAAAAATAAAATGCTGACTCGCATCTACGGACTCGCCTTTGATACAAAAGAAGAACTTGATGCGTATGTCCTGCAACGCGAAGAAGCAAAGAAACGCGATCACCGCAAAATTGCGCGAGAACAAGGTCTCTTGGTGTTTTCCGATCTCGTCGGTTCAGGTATGCCGATGTTCACGCCGAAAGGAAACATTATCCGCTCGGAAATTATTAACTACTCACGCGAACTCAACACCGAACTCGGTTTTGGCGAAGTGCATACACCGAACATCAACAAGGGAGAACTGTTCAAAATCTCTGGGCACTATGACAAATATAAGGAGGATATGCTGACTGTGCATTCGCAGTATGTAGAGGATGAGATGTTCCTTAAGCCGATGAACTGCCCGCAACACACGCAGATATACGCATCGGCTCCACGGAGCTACCGTGACCTCCCCGTCCGCTTCTCAGACTTCGCCGTACTGTATCGCGACGAACGGCCGGGCGAACTTTCCGGACTCACTCGATTACGCGCGTTCTCGCAAGACGACGGCCACATCTTCTGTCGCGAAGACCAGATAGAAAGCGAACTCACGAGCGTTCTCTCCGCGATTAAAAAGGCACTCACAACATACCGCGTCGACTACTGGGTACGTCTGTCGCTCCGCGATCCTGAAAAGAAAGAAAAATATATCGGTGAAGACATTGTGTGGGAAAAATCGCAGGACATCATGAGGGAGCTTCTGATAAAAGAAAATGTCTCTCATAAAGAGTCGGTGGGCGAGGCGGCCTTCTACGGTCCCAAAATGGACATTATGGCAGTGGACGCAATCGGGCGCGAGTGGCAGATATCTACCATTCAACTTGACCTGAATATACCCGGTCGCTTTAACCTCGAATACACCGCGGAGGACGGCAGCAAGAAAACACCGGTGATGATACATCGCGCACTCATCGGCTCTCCCGATCGTTTTATGGGCGTTCTTATCGAGCATTATGCTGGCGCATTCCCACTCTGGCTCTCGCCCGTGCAGGTGCGAGTCGTCCCCGTGTCTGAAAAGCAGAATACGTACGCGCATGAAGTGCTCGCCGGGCTTAAGAGTGCGCACATCCGTGCTGACGTTGACGATGCGAACGAGTCACTTGGTAAGAAAATCCGTGCGGGGAAAATGGAAAAAATCCCCTATCTCCTCGTCGTCGGCGGTAAGGAGGTTGAGGCGAAAACCGTTTCAGTGGAGAGTCGTGACCAAGGCAAGCAAGACGCTACTCCGCTTGCGGACTTCGTCACCCGAGTGAGTGAAGAAATCAGAACGCGCCGTTAAGCGCCCAGCACGTTAAGTGCGCGCGTGAGCGCGACCTTCGCGCTCGTAATACCAGTGGCGTAGCTCGCGTCTATTGCTGTCGCAAGTGCGGTTACCAGTCGCTCGAGAGTGGTGGTGTCGAGACGAGCGGTCATGCGCGCGATCTCAGGGTCGCACTCTGTCCCGTCAATACGGGAACGGTACACGTCGTCAATCAAACACACCGCCGCGGAGATGGTCTGTTCCGGCGACTTCCCCGTACGCGCATTCACGAAGCGCGGTGAACACGGCGAGACGGTCCCCTGCGACAAGCGCCCTAGCAAGACTATGGGTGGTAGAATAATCCCCTTTTGAAATCGAACTCTGTTCAATCGGCTCTACATTCTCAAATATCGGCTCCACATTTTCATACACGGGTTCAACCCCACGCGCCAATTCTATTTTCCGTTCGGAAACAGGTATGACAGGCGCCGAGTGGTTGCGCGCAAGGCCTTTCACAATGTCGTCTATTGAGAGTGCGCCATTGTTCGCAAAGGATTTGAATCCTTCATATGAGGAGTAGCCGCGCGGTGCTTCCACCGGTGCTGAAATCTTCACCGGTGCCATAACTGGCTCTGGCATAGACATCGACACAATGTGATTTTGAATAGACATAGGTGATTGGACATTAAGTGCTTCAGTAAGACGGGAACCGAAACCGCGCACCGAACGATTGACGAGTGGCATCGCCCCGAACAGTACCAAGTATGCAAGCGCACACGCCCATGCAATGAGCGCTAGCCAGTACACTACCGTACCGGTCGCCCCGAGGTCGAGGCCAGTATACGGAATTTGTGAAAGATATAAATACGCACCCAGCACTTCCCCAACGTGCGGTGTTGCCGAGAGAATAACGTTTGGCTTCGGCGTGCCACCACCTCCTCCGCCCCCTCCGCCTCCACCTCCACCTGAAGACGGTTGTGTGACTGTCACCACTGCCGCGCATGTGACCGAGCCGTTGGTGCTGGTAGCCGTACCGGTGTAGGTAGTTGTTATTGTCGGAGAGACTGCTACGGTGCCGGATGCAACCGGAGTGACGGTGCCGACACCGTTATCAATCGTAAATGCCGATGCATTCGCGGTTGTCCAAGACAGAGTTGACGATGAGCCCGTCTGAATAGACGTCGGTGATGCGGTAAGTGTGCAAATCGGTGCTGATGGTGACGGAGGAGTCACAGTAACGGTGACCGCGGCCGCACACGTCACGGTACCGCCGGCTCCCGTAGCGGTACCCGTGTAGGTCGTGCTCGCGGTCAGTGCTCCTGTGGTAGTCGCACCACCTGAAACTGGTGTGAGAGCGCCAATGCCATGGTTAATGCTAAATGAATTTGCGTTTGTTGTGGTCCAGGAGAGTGTTGATGTGGAGCCAGTTTGTACTGACGTCGGTGATGCTGTGAGAACACAGGTCGGTGCTGGAGGTGGCGGAGGCGTTGTTGTAACGGTGATGGTTGCCGAGCACGTTACGGTGCCGCCCGTACCGGTCGCAGTGCCTGTGTAGGTGGTACTCGCGACAAGTGCTCCAGTAGTGGTCGCACCGTTTGATACTGGTGTGAGAGCGCCAATGCCGTTATTGATAGAAAACGCAGATGCATTTGTAGTCGTCCACGAGAGCGTGGATGCCGAACCTGTTTGTACTGACGTCGGTGACGCAGCGAGGATACAGGTCGGCGCGGGTGGAGGAGGAGGTGTCACAGTAACGGTGACCGCGGCCGCACACGTCACGGTACCGCCGGCTCCCGTAGCGGTACCCGTGTAGGTCGTGCTCGCGGTCAGTGCTCCTGTGGTCGTTGCCCCACCTGAAACTGGCATGAGAGTACCAATACCATTGTTGATACTAAATGAATTTGCGTTTGTCGTGGTCCACGAAAGGGTTGAAGAGGAGCCGGTTTGAATAGCTGTAGGATTTGCAGAAAGAATACAGGTCGGTGCTGGTGGTGACGGGGGTGGAGGAGGTGGTGATTCTACAGAAATATGTGTTTCGCAAGTTGTTTGCCCACCCGGACCTGAAACAGTCATCGTATAATTTTCAGTCTCCGTGACTAAAACCACACGGAAACCAGATTCAACCGGGAAAACGGCACCGATACCGTGATCAATAGAGGCTGACG
>Ga0172379_10001111_pt1 | contig 57712 bp, 57 predicted proteins | sample GrowelOW334metaG_FD_119756 | JGI IMG/M metagenome (GOLD analysis project Ga0172379, IMG submission 119756) | Groundwater microbial communities from an aquifer near a municipal landfill in Southern Ontario, Canada - Groundwater well OW334 metaG | ecosystem: Environmental > Aquatic > Deep... | reverse complement strand
ATAAGAAATTCCAGGATGTCCAATTAATAAAGAAGAATTTATGATAATCATTAATGAAATACTAGAGAACAAAAAACCAAAAATCGAACAAAAATCAGTTTGCGAAGAATGTGTCAGAAAAAATAAAATGTGTCTGTTGTTATTGGGAAAGCCGTGCTTGGGAGCAATAACCTTGGCTGGCTGTAGTGCGCCCTGTCCAAAAAGCGGTTTTATGTGTGATGGGTGTAGGGGGCCAAAACAGAAGATAAATTTAAACGCAATGAAAAAAGCATTAAAAATTAAAGCCAAATTAACCGATCAAGAAATCGAGATGATTTTAGAGAGATTTGGAAAATGTAACGAATTAAAAAAAGCAAACACATGAAATTAAGAATAGATCATATTGCAAAAATTGAAGGACATGCGAGTTTTACTGCCGACATTGTCGACGGCGATGTTCGAGCTGCAAAAATTAAAATTGAAGAAGGGGCGCGATTATTTGAAGGGATCATGCAGGGGAGAAAAGACGAAGAAATTGCAGAAATCGGTTCAAGAATTTGCGGAGTATGTCCAGTTGCTCATGTCTTTGCGGGATTTAAGGCAATTGAAAGTGCATACAAAATGGAAATTACGGAACCTGCGTTATCGTTAAGGAAATTAATGGCACTGGGGCAATTAATTAACAGTCACGCCTTGCATCTGTTTTTCTTTTCATTGTCTGACTTTTTTGGATTCAAAAGTGATTTGGAATTGGTTAATGCTTATCCCGAAAAAACTCACGATGCCGTAAAAATCAGAGATATTGGCAATAGATTAGTAGAGGTTATTGGCGGAAGATCAATCCATCCTTTAACGCCCTGTATTGGCGGAATTAGAAAGGCTCCAGACGCGAGCGAACTAAAACAACTTTTAAATGATTGTCAAAACAATCTAGAATTAACAATTAAATTGGGAGAACTATTTATTGGTTTAAAATATCCTGATTTTCACAGACAAACAACGTTTGTTTCTTTGTATAATCCCAACGAATATGCAATTTATGATGGCCAGATTAAGGTTGATAAAGTTGTAATGAAACCAGAGAATTTTATATCTCTACTTAAAGAGGTCCAAAAAGGCAACGATGTTGCCAAAAGAACATCTTTTGCTGGTAAAAGTTATATGGTTGGCGCATTAGCACGAATTAACAATCACGGAGAACAATTAAATCCGCAAGCCAGGGAATTGTTAGAAAAATCAGAATTAAAGCTTCTTGCCTCGCCAAACGGCGGGCCTTGCTACAATCCGTTTTACAATATCATGTGTCAGGCAATTGAATTAGTACACTGTTTTGAGGAAGCAATTAAAATTTTAAATAAATTGGTTAATCGGGAAATTATTATTTCTGAACCCGAAATTAAAAATACTAGTGGGACGGGCATTGGAATTATTGAGGCGCCAAGAGGAATATTGTTTTATGGAGTTGAAATAAAAGATAGAATTGTTAAGGGTGTGGAAATTATTTCTCCAACCTGTCAAAATCTTGCCAATTTGGAGGCGGATTTAGAGGAATTTGAAAAAGTAGAAGAATTTGATAAACTAAGCGTCGAAGAACGTAAAGACAAAATTAAAATGTTAATTCGCGCATACGATCCGTGTGTAACTTGCGCGGTTCACTAATATGCATGATTTTCATTTAGCGGATACAATTTTAAAAACTGTTCTCGAATATGCAGAGAAGAACAATTTTAAAAGTATTAAAAAAATCGAACTAGAACTTGGTTCGATTTTGGAGCATGGAGAAGTGATCTCTCTAGAAAATTTGATTTTCAATTTTAAATTATTAGCAAAAAATACTTCCGCCGAATCTGCGGAATTAAATATAAAAAAAATAGAAGGAGACGAGTGGAAATTAATTTCAATCGAAGGAGGTGAGTAAAAATGTTCTTTAAGAAGTTGGTTATTTTTCTGTTGTTGTTTTTCGGTGCAGTTTTTGCGGAGGCCCAGAAAAATCAAACGATTTTTCCCGCAAAACTGGAAACGGAAAAAATACCAAAATTAATTTTAGTGTCACTGGAAGAACAAGCACTTGCAAATTATGACTACGGAGAATTGGTTTCCTGCCTCCCGATTTCTTCAGGAAGAAAGGAAAGGCCCACGCCAGTTGGTGAGTTTAAGATTATTCATAAGGCAAAAATGGGATTTTCCACAAGATACAATTCACCGATGCCATGGGTAATGTCTCTGAACAAACTTTATGCAATTCATGCCGGAGACCTTCCTGGTTATCCCGACTCTCACGGATGCGTTAGGTTGTCCGACGAAGACGCACAAACACTATACAATTGGGCAGAAATCGGTACACAGGTTTGGATTATTCGTTCTTTGGGTCTATTGGAAGAAACAAAAAAATGAGGTGTCTTGCATCGCGCAATCCACCTCATTTATTTGTTTAGCATTATTTCAATATCGTTCCGATAATATCTTTATGGCCGTTGAGGACATTGGGGGCGATCTTGGCAGGTTCTAATTCTTTTAGATATTTTTTTAAACTGTCAACTTTTTTTGAAAATTTCGTTAATGGTTTAAGTTTTGTAAAATCTTGTTCCTCGTATATCTTTATACTGAGATTTTTTTTCGATTTTTTATATTTTTCTAAAATACGTGATAAATGCATTATTAATTGTGACACATATATTTCTGCTTGTGTTTCGTTGTGGGCAATTGATCTAATCTCTGATTTAGTATGTTTTAATAAATGCAAACTATAAGACAATAAACTCTCAAATAACCCTCCACTAAAAAGTCCTTCATATATAGCTTCTTCGGTTTGAAATTTTCTTGATGATAAAATTAAACTGTGTGTTACTGGAATGGTATAATTTCCGCTTTTAAAATCATCTACAACATCAGCTAGGTCGTCACAAATTTGGATTGAAATTAAGATATTGTCTGATATTGATTTAATTTTTTCGGCGAGTTCCCTCTTGTTTACTAAATAGGAAAACGCCTCAGCGGGGATTTTGACAAGCCCCGTTTTTCTCCCTAGGTTTTTCAGATCTTTTATCGTAAATGGAGATATTTTGTTTCTATGATTTTTCTGTTCAAATATATTGGCCTCTCTCGCTTCTTGTAATACTCGATACATGTTACGTTTAAAAACCGGATCGTCTATAAGAGAGGTCGTTTTGCTAATAAACTCATCATATAAAACGGAAGAAATTAAAACATATTCAGGATTAAAATTTTGCGGATTATCAAGAACTTGGTCTTGGGCTATCACGAACGTTCTTCCGAATAAAAACGCATTTCCCAGTTTTTGTATTAAGGATTTGTCTTTAAGGCCAACAATTTCAGATAAATAAATAGAATAATAGTCACCAAAAAACCTTCCTTTTCCAATTAAATAATTTATAGGAACCTTAAAGGTTTTAGCCAAACCAATTTTTTTCAAATCAGATAAAAATGATTTTCTGATTATTTTTCCAAGGCTTTCAAAATTCATATAATATATAACAATAATCTCTACTGAAGTATCGTTCCGATAATATCTTTATGGCCGTTGAGGAATTCTTTGGCCGATGTTGGTTTTTTACCCTCCAGTTGGAGGGTTTTTAAAATTAAAATGCTATTGCCAGTTTGAACGCACAATTGTTTATCTTCATCCAAAAATACTTCGCCATTTTTTTTGCTTGCCCCGAGCGCAGTCGAGGGGTTTTTAAAATCAGCTTCCAGTATCTTCAGGATTTTGTTATCAAAAATGGTATGGCTTTCCGGCCATTCTTGGAACGCGCGAATTTGGCAATCTATTTCTCTTGCCGATTTATTCCAATCAATCTTGCCGTCTTCTTTTTTTATTAATTTACAAAACGTCGCTTGTGAATGATCTTGTTCTTCTGGTATGACTTTTTCCTCGATATAATCAAATAAATTTTTTATTAACAATTCTGCACCAGTGTCGGATAATTGCTCGGAAAGTTCTTTATAGGTTATTTTGGAATTTAAAATTTGGATTTTGGATTTGGCAAGAATTGGCCCATGATCCAATTCTTGATCCATAATCATTAGACAAACCCCGGTTTCATTTTCTCCGTTTAAAATAGCGGACTGAATGGGGGATGCGCCTCGATATTTTGGTAAAAGTGACGGGTGAATGTTAAGAGCTTTATATTTTGGAATATCTAGGATTTCTTGGGGTATAATTTGGCCAAAAGCGGTAAGGATAATCAGGTCCGGTTTTAGCTCTTTGATCTTGGCCACCCATTCTGGTTTACGCACTTTATCGGGCTGTAAAACGCTAAAATTGGCCCCTAGGGCCCATTTTTTCACTGGGGAGGGGATAAGTACCTGTTTTCTGCCAACGGGCTTATCTGGGGCTGTTATTACGGCGACAATTTCCAGTCCCTTGTCCACGAGTTCAGGCACGGCTTTACTGAAAATTCTTTCAGCAAATTCCGGTGTTCCCATCAAAATTGTTCTAATTTCGTTTGGCATTGTCGCAGATTAAGATTCCGTTTAGATGATCATATTCGTGTTGAATTGCACGCGCTAAGATATCCTTGGCCTTAATTTTAAACTCTTTTCCGCTTTCATTCATTGCTTTTATTTTTAAAGACAACGAACGTTTAACGGGGACAAACATACCTGGCAAGCTTAAACATCCTTCTTCAACCATTTCTGTTCTTTTTGAAAGTTTAATGATTTCGGGATTTATAAACACACATTTGTGGGTATAATTATTATCGATAACAAATAGTCGAAGATCTTTACCAATTTGGCACGCGGACAATCCTATGCCGTTATCTTTTTTCATTGTTTCTTGCATGTCTTTAATCAAACTTAAAATTTCCTGATTAATTTCAGTAATGGGTTGAGATTTTTTTCTTAATATTTGATTATCTTTTCCTGTCTGTAGGTTTAGTATCATATTAAATTGGTTGGGCTTATCCCGCCATGGCGGGGTTCACTTCTATTTCCCATGTCGGCGGGACAATAATTAATATCTTATTTCTTTCCTCTGTTGTCAGTTGTGACTTAATAATTATATTCCATTTATACGTTCCTTTTTCTTTTGGAACAAATGCTGGTGATGGACCAAATAGATTAATTTTCAACTTCCAACTTTCAATTTTCAATTGTGTTCTAATTTGTTGTTCTAGCTTGTTTTTCAAGATAAGTGCGTCATTCTTCGCTATTGTAAAATCTTTGTGTGAATATGATAATTTTATGATTTCAGAAAATGGGGGATAATTGTATTTTTTTCTTGCCTCAATTTCCTCATTATAGAACGTATTAAAGTTATTTTCAATGGCATATTTTATGGTTTTACTATCTGCGTTATAGGTCTGAATAATGAATTTATTTCTGGTCATATTCACAAGTTGGTTGATGGTCTGAAAAACCCTTTCTGAACTTTTAAAATCAGGCAAATTGAGAATCGTGTCGATAGAGATTATTGCCATTAGGTCCGTATCCAAATCTTTATTTAAAATCATTTGTGAGCCAATAAGAATTGTATTGTCGCTATTTTTAAGTTCAGTAATAATTTTTTGTTGTTCTGTTGGTTTTTCAGAAATATCACCATCAAGTCGAAATACCTTTTTATCAGGAAAAAGCTTTTTTATTTCCGACTCCACTTTTTGTGTTCCTGCTCCCAGATATTTTATTTTAATGCTTTTACAGTTTGGACAAAGCACTGGTGCAATATCGTCTTTTCCACAATGGTGGCAAACCAAACGTCGAGACGATTTTTCTTCGTGGTAAACCATGGGTACGTCACAGGAACGACATTTGGCAATGTATCCACATTCTCGACAAAGAACAATTGTTGACGTTCCGCGACGAGCAATAAACAAAATCGATTTATTTGAATTTTCTAATTTTTCTTTGAGGATTGTGCTGATTGGTGAAAAATTTCCATTTTTCATTTCTTCGCGCATATCAACAATGGTCTTTTGGATTTTGGATTTTGGATTTTGGATTTGCAAAAAATAAGAATTGTTTTTTGCGCCATAATGATCTTCGATTGATGGCAGGCTGGTTTTTAAAATTAATTTTGCATTATGAATTTTTGCCAACTGAATCGCAATATCTTTAACATTGTAGTATGGTTTTCTTCCCCAGGATTGATAAAGATCGCTTTCCGAATCCTCAACGGTAATTGATTTCAAGCCCCTTCCGAAGGATCCAAAAACTAATCCTTTAGTTTTTGGTGTCAGCGTTAAGTGAGGATTGTCCTCCGTAGCTTTGGCGAAGGAGGATGATTTTTTTGCCAAGAATATTCTAGCAAACAACCCGATTGGTGCAAAATAATATTCAGATAACCAAATTAATAGTTTTATCTGATTTTCGTTTAAAATCTGTTTCAATATTTTATTTTTTTCTATCGGTTTAATTTCGAAATCGGCATATTTTTTGAGTCGTAATTTTTCTTGATCCATTGATCTACACTCCAACACAACGGCATCAACTTTTCTGTTGCGTATTGAAACTTTAATTAAAAATCCGGGATTAATTCTGGAAATTGAAAAATAACTCAAAATTTGTGAATTCGGCCTAGGAATTTTAATTAATGGTATAACATTAAGAATATACATCAATTCCATTTTATCATTTTAAGGTGTTATAATAAAGACATATGGATAAAAAAAGACTATTTATTGCGATTAATTTACCAGAAACAGTCAAAAACAAACTTTTTGATTGGGAATTGAAACTGGAAAAAGAATATGGGCTCGGTGAGTTTCGTGGGAAAAATATTAATTGGGTGATTAAGAAGAACTTGCATATCACCCTGATTTTTATTGGTTATGCAACCGACGACGAAACATACGAAATCGCTAGAACCATAAAAACCGTCGCAAAGAACCATCAACAATTCTTTATTAATTTAGAAAAAATTATTTTGGGACCCGCCTCCGCCAACCCGCCTGCCGGCGAGGCAGGGGCTACGGCGGGCAAGCCACCAATTGCGAGGATGTTTTGGGTTCAGGGAGAAAAGAGTCAAGAATTAGCTAATTTGCAGTTTGATTTAGAAGATGCCCTAAGTATGGGAAATAATTACCAAAAAGAGGTTAGGGCATTTAGTCCGCACGTTACCTTGGCGAGATTTGAATCGGGCGTGGGTAAAACAATCGCGGAGAAGGGGATGGTTGAGAAGAAAATAAATTATCAAATTCCAGTTGAAAGTATTGAATTAATGCAATCCACTCTTGGTCGTTCTGGCCCAGAATATATAACATTAGAACTGGTAGAATTAGGGAAATGAAAACCGAAATTTTCGGAATACAATTTGATAACTTGACGATGGATGAGGCGGTTGAGCAAATAAGCGGATTTGTGGTTTTGGCGTATTCGGAGTTTGTGGTGAGAGCGCAAAAAAACAAAGGATACAAAGAAATTCTGAATAAGGCAGATTTTTGTCTTTGCGAAAGCAGGGGACTATATTATGTTGCGAGATTAATTGGCAAAAGATTAAAAGAGAATATTAATGGTATCGAACTGATTAAAAAATTAAAAGGCAAAATATTTCTTTTTGGTGCAACTGAAGATGTTGTTAAAAAAACGGCAGAAAGATTAGGGGACAACGTTGTTGGTTTTGAACACGGATATCAAGATTATGATCCAGTAATAGAAAAAATAAACACAATTAAGCCGGAAATTTTGTTGGTGGGACTAGGAAGCCCCAAACAGGAGGAATTTATTTACAATAATTTATCCAAAATGCCAAGTGTTAAATTGGCGATTGGTGTTGGCGGAGCGTTTGATTTTATTTCGGGGACAATTAAACGTGCCCCGCGCATTTTACAAAAAATTGGAATGGAATGGTTGTGGCGTTTAATTATACAGCCAAAAAGATTCAAAAGAATTTTAAAAGGAGTGGGTGGTTTAATTTGCCTAACCCTAAAAAACATGTTAAGCTTTAAAACGGAGGGATAAAAGGTCTCAAATCTTGTAAACAAAATAACAATTAACTAAAAGATAAAACATTATGTCTTGGATTACATGGGTCGTAGGAATAATCGTGGTTATTGTGATAGTTTTATTGGTGGCGTCTAAGAAAAAATCACCAAAAACAGAGGAATCAAAACCGGAAGAACCAGAAGTACCAGAAGAAAACAAACCAATAGAATAAATTTTTTGAAACAACATCAAGAACCAACCTCGTAGGGAGTGTTGGTTTTTTGACCTTTAGGCTTAATTTTGATAATATTATATTATGAAAATAGGAGTCGATTGTCATGCTTTAGGAAAAACAAAAACGGGCGTAGCCCGTTATTTGGCTAATTTACTGAAGTATTGGGAGAAACAAAACGATACGGAGTTTATTTTATATTCAATGGAAAACGTAAAAAATCCATTTAATGTAAATAGCACTGCTCTGTATTATAATTTTTCTCTGCCTAGTCGAGCGAAAAGGGACAGGGTTGATATTTTATTCTTGCCGTTTTATATGAGACCACTTTTTTGCAAAGTTGAAACTGCCGTAGCAGTACACGACATTTCTTATTTGATTCATCCGGAATGGTTTGATTTTTATCACAGAATAATTTACAGAACATTAGGCAAGAGAGCAATTAAAAAATCAAAATTTATTTTTGTTCCGTCGGAATATACAAAACAAGAAATTTTGAAATATTTTAGAAACAAAATCAATGCAACAAAAATTCATGTTGTTTATTTGGCCTCAGACGAGAGATTTAATGACCTTAAAGATCAAAACAAAATACAAGAAGTAAAACAAAAATATAAATTAAAAGACAAATATTTTTTATATGTTGCTTCGATTTTTAATCGTCGTCATGTTTTGGAAATGATTAGGGCGTTTGAATCTGTTTTAATGAACTCTCCTGAGCTTTCTCAAATCCAGTTTTTAATTAGTGGTAAAAATTTAACCAATCCATTTCAGGATATTGATGCCGAAATAGAAAGAATTAATAAAAAATTTAATAATAGTATTATCCAGATAGATCATCTCGATGAAAATAATTTAGTTAATTTGTATCAAGGCGCAGAGATGTTTCTATATCTTTCTGAATACGAAGGATTTGGATTGCCACCACTAGAAGCAATGGCATGCGGAACACCAGTTTTAACCACAAAAATGACTTCGCTGAGAGAGGTTTTGGGAAATTATCCGATTGCGGTTAATGATCCGGGTAATGTTGATGAGATAAAAGAAAAAATAATTAAAGTATTAAGTGATGCAAGATTAAGACAAGAAATGATTGATAAGGGATTGGAACGTGTTAAATCTTTTTCTTGGCAAAAAACAGCAGAGCAAACATATGACGTGTTGCAAGGATCCGAAAAATAAAGATTGTATAGTGTTTTGGCTTATAATGGGAATTGAAATTTTCTCATTGCTTTTGGTTTGTTTGGGCGTTGCACCCAGAGAATTAATTTTGGTTTCCAGCGCTTTAGTTTTATTTTATTTCACCGTAAGTCCAATTGAAGACGGATTAATGTTTTTTGTTGCCTCAATTCCAATTTTTGTTGCCCTACCGGTATCGGAGAGTTTCGACTCATTAAGCGCTGGAAGATTATTCATTTTAATTTTGTTTTTAAAATGGTTGTGGCAAAAGAAAGCTTTGATTTTACCCAGATTAAAGCTTTTGTCGTTTAAAGAAATTTTTAAAAACTATAGATTTGAATTATTTTCTCTTGTGTTATTAATAATTATGGGAATCTCATTAATCAATGCGATTGATGTTGGTGCAGGAGCCAAAAGATTGATTTATTTGATAAATCTAGTAGTTTTATTTGTAATGATTAAGGATTTAATTAAAAATCCCGCATATTTTAAAAAAACAATTAAAGCGATTCTGATTTCGCTTGGCATTGTTTGTTTGATTGGTTTGATACAATTGATTAGTGTCTATTTTTTTACAATTGGTGGCTTTTGGGATTGGTGGGCAGATCACATTTCTTTAAGTTTTTATGGAGAAAATTTACAACAAATTGTTAAAACCAATAATGCTTGGTTTATTGCTTCTCCTAGTGGATCTTCGGTAATTAGGTTGTTCGGATCTTTTACTGATCCGCATAGTTTTGCTTTATATATATTATTGGCATTGCCCTTCGTAATTGCAATATCAATTCTTGCATTTAAACAGAAATTTAATAAGAGGTGGTTTTGGTGGTTATTGTGTTTGTTTTTTATAATTCTATCTGGCACAAGGGGAATTTGGTTTGGGATTATTGCTGCTTTTTTGGCAGGAATTTATCTTTTAATTAGAAGAATAAATCAAAACCGCGTTGTTTCGAGTATCGTGGTTGTATTGATTGTTTTTATCGCCTTGGTGCCGATTGTCTCTGTTTTTACAACCATTCCCCAATTCAACGAACGTAGCGGGACCCAGGACTCATCGCTTATCCTAAAAAGATTAATTTCGGTTTTAAATTTAGACGAAACTTCAAATCAGGGAAGGATATATATTTGGAAAAAATCATTAGAGAGTTTTAAGCGATATCCACTATTGGGCGTGGGTACGGGTAATTTTCCAATTATATTAGAGCAGGACATTGCATTGGCGAAGGCGGGGTCATCGGCGCATAATTTGTATTTAAATTTTTTAGCTGAGAATGGAATCTTTGCCTTAATTCTAATTGTTTTAATTTTCCTAGAATCATTAATTGCTTTAATTTCAATATTAAAATTAAATCTGTCTTGGCAAAATAGAATTTTATTTGCTGGACTGTTTATTTTCTTGTTTTGGACGTTTGCTTACTGTTTTTTCGATATCGCACTATTAGACGAAAGAGTGTTTTTATTGTTTTTAACCATTTTAGGGTTAATTTTTGCAGCGAAAAAAAATCCTAAAGTTTTAGAAAATGAATAAATTGGTTTCAATTATCGTATTAACTTATAACTCCGAAAAATATATCGAAGGTTGTTTAGAATCGATTTTTGCACAAACATATAAAAATGTTGAAATCGTAGTAATTGATAACAATTCCAAAGATGACAGTGTCAAATTATTAAAAGAAAAATTAAAAAATTACAAAGGAAATCAACGGGTGATTATAAATAAAGAAAACTCTGGCTATGTGGGCGGAAACAATGCTGGGATCAAAGAAAGCAGAGGAGAATATGTTGTTATCGTTAATCCAGACGTTATCCTAAAAGACAATTATATTCAAGAAGTTGTAAATGAATTCGAGCAGAACCCTCAAATTGGATCAGTTCAAGGAAAATATTATCAATTAAATAACGGAATTAAAACAAAGATTATCGATACGGTCGGATTTAAATTCTTTAAGTCGGGAAGATTAATAGACGAAGGGCAGGGAGACGAAGATGTTGGTCAATACGAAGAAAAAAGAGAGGTTTTTGGCGTGAATGGTAACGCTGCTGCTTATAGACGAAAGACTTTAAATGATATAAAATATAAGGAGGAATACTTTGATGAAGATTTTTTCTGTTACGCAGAAGATTTTGATTTGGCATGGAGGGCGAAAACAAAGGAATGGAAGTGTGTTTATGCTCCACAGGCGATTCTTTGGCATGACAGAACAAGTTCAAAAACAATTAGCGGGGGATGGAAAACGTTTAGAGCAATTAGAAAATCTCAACCATTTTGGATTCGTCAAATTAGTTGGCGCAATACCTGGCTTACATTCATAAAGAATTTACCACTAAAATCATTTTTTCATCCGCAATTTATTAAACATCAAATCAAACTTAACTTATATTTATTATTCTTTGAGCCAAAGGTTTTATTAGCAAAGTTTAAGATTATAAAATTATTACCAAAAATGTTAAAAAAAAGAAAACATGCTCGATTCAATAACACCACCAAAGGGGTTTAAAAAGATATTCAAGAGACATCATTCTCCAAACAATGAAATTCAAGAGGAGAAACCCAAAAAATTCAACAAAAAGAAGTTGATTATTTGGAGTGCAATTATAATTATTTTACTTGTTCCGACATTTTATCTTTTTAAGACCGGATCAGCATTTTCTAAAATAATTACAATTAAAAATATTGCCTGGGAAAAGATTTTCGGTAAACTTCCAAACGCAGAATATACTCCAATTAAAGACGAAAATAGAATTAATTTTTTACTTTTAGGGATGAGAGGAGAAGGAGAGTCCAATGTTGGGGGATTACTTACGGATGCAATTATGATTGCAAGCATAGAAAAAAACACAGGTAAGGTTGCTTTAATTTCAATTCCTCGGGACTTATACTTACAAATGCCGGGAGAAGTGGCTTACGAAAAAATAAATACAGTTTACGCAATCGGAAACCAAAAATATGAAAACGGCCTAGATTATGCCAAAAAAACAATCGCCTATGTTACCGGAATTTACATTGACCATGCAACGGAGATTAATTTTGATGCATTTAAAGATATAATTGAAATTTTAGGAGGGGTAACAATTTATTTAGATAAACCATTTGCTGAAAACCGACAATGGGGCTGTGATGCGATGGGCAAAAATTGTATACCGTTTGAACTTAGTGCGGGAGAACATACTCTTAATGGGGAAAGTGCGTTATTGTATGTGCGTTCAAGATTTTCAAGTAGTGATTTTGAAAGAGTGAGAAGACAACAACAGGTTTTAATGGCAATAAAAGATAGAGTTTTGTCTTTGGGAATTTTAAGTGATCCATTGAAAATAAGCGGAATAATCGATGTCTTATCTAAAAACATTAGAACTGACATAAGTCCATGGGAAATTCCAGAACTGATTAAATTATCCAATAGTGTTAAGACAGACAACATCACTAGAAGAGTTTTTGAAAATTCTCCAGAAGGCATGCTTTACGAATCGAAAATTAACGGAATTTATGTTCTTTTGCCAACAGACACAACATTCAATAAAATCCGAGAGGCATGTCAAAATATTTTTAAATCAAACTAGATTAAATAAAATGAAACTTTCTATCGTTATAGCTCATCACCAAACCCCGGAATTATTAGATTTGTGCCTAAATTCAGTTAAAAAAACAATTCAAAAATTAAACTACGAAACAATTATAGTCAGCAGTGAATCCAAGGAAAGTGACGATGAATTTATTAAAGATAAATGGCCAGAAGTCAAGATTGTTTTTTTCAAAAAAAACACAGGCTATTCAAAGCTGATTAATGCGGGGATAAAATCTTCAACAGGGGACTTCATTTTAATTTTAAATGCAGATATAATAGTTTTAGAGGGAGCTATATCGGAAATGATGAAATACCTTATGGCAAACGAAGATGTTGGAATTGTTGCTCCGCGATTAGAAGACTATAATGGCAATTTACAGATTTCTTGTTTTAACGATCCTGTTCCACGTCTCATTCTTGCTCGTCGCACGTTTTGGGGTAAGACAAAACAAGGGAAACAAGCATTAGAACGAGCCTCCGTTTTAACTGATGACGATAAAGAAAAAGAAGTTGATTGGGCCCAAGGTTCGGCAATGATGTTTAGGAAAAATTTAGTTGATAAGGTTGGTTTTTGGGACGAAAGGTTTTTCTTGTACTTTGAAGACAGTGACTGGTGTAGAAGAATTAGACAAAAAGGATATAAAATTATTTATCTACCAATCGCAAAAATGGTTCATTATTACCACAGAAGCAGTAAAAGATTGGGGGTTTTGGGAGATTTAATCTTTAACAAATACACAAGAATTCATATTCTTAGTGCTATAAAGTATTTTCGAAAATATGGTTTTAAATAAAAGAAAATATACACGCATTATAGTAATTATAATTTTAATCGCAGTATTATTCGGCGGAGGTTTTCTGATTGGAAAAAAATCTGCTGACAACGTTGAGATTGCTAACAGAATGTTTTTTAACAAAGAATTGGGCAAGCCCGAACCAGTTGATTTTAGTTTGTTTTGGCAGGTACTCGAATCGATTGAGGATAAATATGTTGATAGTTCGAAAATAGATTACAAGGAAATGTTATACGGTGCAATTTCTGGAATGACTGAATCGTTAGGAGATGATTATACTATTTTCATGAAGCCAGACAAGACAGAAACGTTTATGAAAAGCGTTAGCGGTGACGATAGTTTTGAGGGTGTTGGCATGGAAATAGGGATTAAAAACAAGACATTAACGGTTATTTCGCCAATAGAGGGAACTCCCGCATATAATGCGGGCATAAAATCCGGTGATCTAATTCTCAAAATAAACGACACGGTAACGGATGGATTAACTTCAGAAGAGGCTGTAAGTTTAATCAGAGGCAAAAAGGGGACTCAAGTCGTTTTAATGATAAGCAGAACAAGTTTCAACGAACCACAAAAAATTACCATTACCAGAGACGTAATTAAAGTGCCGGTTATAAAATGGGCAATAATAAATAATGACATTGCTCATGTAAAAATTTATCAATTTACTGCAAATCTTCCGGCAAAATTTGAGGATATTGTTTCTGAAATTTTAAAAAGTAACGCCAAGAAAATAATCATTGACGTGAGAAATAATCCCGGTGGCTATCTTGATTCTGCGGTAGAAATTTCTAGTTGGTTTTTACCAAAAGGATCTGTTGTTGTAAGGGAAGAATTCAGAAATGGCACTGGAGACGAATATAAGAGTAAGGGATATAAAGCTATTCAAGATTTTCCGGTAATTGTTCTTGTGAATAAGGGTTCTGCATCTGCTTCAGAAATTATGGCCGGAGCATTGAGAGATATTAATAAAACAAGATTGGTTGGAGAAACAACCTTTGGGAAGGGATCTATTCAACAGGTAGATACCTTTAAAGACGATTCATCTTTAAAGGTAACAATTGCAAAATGGTTAACTCCAGCCGGAATATCTATAAACGAACAGGGCTTAATTCCCGACATAGAAATTTTATTAACTGAAGAAGACTATAATAACAACAAGGATCCTCAACTAGATAAAGCAGTTGAATTATTAGGTAATTAGAATTATGAAAGTTATTCTCTTAAAAGATATTGCCGGATTAGGCAAAAAAGGAGAGATAAAAAATGCAGCTGATGGGCATGCAAGAAATTTTCTTATTCCTAAAAAACTAGTTAAAATTGCTACCGATAAAGCAATTAAAGAATGGGAGCAGGAAAAGATTTTAGAGGCGCAAAAAGCGGAACAAGCACTGCAATACGTTGAAGAAGTTGTTTCGCAGATGGATGGTTTAGAGATAGAAGTTGCAGTTAAAATGGATGAATCGGGAAAACTTTATGGCTCAATTAATGACCAAAAAGTGAGTCAATTGTTTAAGGACAGGGGATTCGATATCAAAAAAAATCAAATCAAAATTCTCCAACCCATTAAAGAAGTTGGAGAATATCCGATAACGATTAGTTTTGATCACGGACTAGAGGCGGAAATAAAACTGATAATTATTGACGAAGCTTTAAACAAGACAAAACCAGAAGAAGACTAAATAACGTCAACGGTTTTAAAAAGTTTTTTCTTGCCATTAAATCCAGTTTTAGAGGTTGTTCTAAACTTAACAGCTCCTGGCTTAATTGCATAGATGGTGTCGTCATGTCCTTTTTTGACATTTTTACCAGCAATAAACTTCGTACCCCTTTGGCGAATTATAATACTTCCAATTTGAGCTTTTTGCCCTTGGTATAATTTTACGCCTAAATATTTTGGTTGCGAGTCTCGTCCTAGTTTAGTCGATCCCGCGGATTTAGTTGTTGACATAATACAAATTACAGATTAATTACGAATATACAAATGTTAACAAAATTAAAAGACTTTGTCAAAAGAAATGGCCATGACATGTTTATTGTCGTGGTTATTATTTTAACTGCCCTAATTTTCTTCGGTCTGGGCCGTCTATCGGTATCTTCTTCGTGCTTGCCTTGATTATTGTGTATCTCTTATCTTCCTTTTTCGCCTCGGAGAGTTGATCTTGGATTGGCGAGGGGAGGGTTTTGATTATTTTATCTAGTTTCTTGATATCATACCCACCAACCCTCAATTGTGTTAAACGCGTAATATAACCAGAATCTCCAAACACTCTTTCAATTTTTTCTCGGTTTAAATAATTTTCAATGATATTTTTTAATTCATTGATTTTTTTATTATTTTGAGTGTTATTGTTTTTTAAATCCAAAAACTGATTAATGACTTTTTTGATTTGTTCGTCATCAATGGCTGTCTCTTTGTATAGATGCTTCCACATTGGGCAGATTTTTTTGTATCCACACCAATCACAAAGGACGGAAGGCATTGGTTCGAATTCGCTTTTCTCAATTTTCTTTAATTCCTGCCAAACGTGTTTTTGCACTTCTTTCAATTGTTCTTCGGTTCGATGAGTAGAAATTGTTTCTTGATGTTTCAAATAATACAAAGTTAATTTAATGTTTTCAATGCCATTTTCTATAAATTGTGGCCAGCGATTCATTATTCCCAAACAATACAGGGACATCTGCATACTATTATTAATGTCTTCTTGAGAGGGAAGTTTTTTGGTTGTTTTATAGTCAATAATTTCAATTCCGTTTTTGGTTTTATCGATTCTGTCGATAATACCGGTCAAAAGACATTTTTCTTCTTTGTTTTCGGGATTTTCTAATAAAACCTCAAATCTAGTTTCGGTGCCAAGCACAGAAAAATTATCTTTGATTTTTAAATAATTTTCATAATAATTTTTAAGAATTTTTATCGCTTCGCCGAAGTAGATTATGTCTTCATCTCCTTGGAAAACCGTGCTGTCCCAGATGGTCTTAAAATAGTTCAGCAATTCGTCTAGAGTAGGGGACACGGGATTTTGTTTATGAAACCACTCTAATGCTTCGTGCAATTTTCCGCCAAAAACCGCCTCTTTGGTTTTAGGACCCTTAATTCTATCAATAACCTGAAACTTATACTTAAGCGGGCACTGTTTAAAGGTGTCTAGTGCGGAGTATGAAATTCTTAATGTTTTTTGTTCCATATTATTTTTCTAAAAATTTAATTGCTTTTTTTGCGTCTCTAATGCCAAGGTCAAGAGTGGCGTTTATTCTTTTTTTGTCTGTGTCAAAGGTCGATTTTAGGGGAATATTCTGTGACGGAGACAACAATAAAACGTTTTTATGTTTTATTGCCTCTTCCACATCTTGCACGTTTTTTAAGTGATGGTTAATTATTCTATCGATTTTTTGTGGTGTTAGGTGGGTGAGTGCTTTAAATATTGTGGCATTTTTTTGTGTTGCAGACTTATTGCGATTGAAATTTTGAATAACAAGAATTTTGTTGTATTTTTTAATAAAATCCATTTTAAATGGTACGGGTTCGTTGAATGCGCCGTCAACATATTCTTTGTTGTCTATTCTAACTGGATTGCATAACGGAAATATTGATGCCGATCCGGTGATTAATTTAAGAGTGTTGTTTTTCTGTGGTCTCAAATAAACTGTTTTACCGGTTTTATATTCAGTTAAAACATATCTTATTTTAGTCTTTGATGAAGAAATTCTATTGATATTCAATCCAAGATTTTTTGTTGTCATTAATTGATGCAAATAATCAAGGTCTAGGATTGATTTTTTTTGAAATTTTTTATCAACGCTGAAAAACTTTTTTCCATCTAACATATTTCTCCAAATATGTTCCATCTCCTTGGTTTGGCCGGCCAAATAATAAGATGACGAATATGCTCCCGCTGAACATGCCAGAATATCGTCAAAATATTCTGGTTTTATTTTTTTATAAAGTTCACTCAAAACTCCAGCGCTATAAGCACCTCGTAATCCTCCCGAACCAACAATCAACAATCTTTTTTCTTTCCGCATACTTTAATTATAACATTAAAGTAAATAAAAAGAGGAAGCGCTTTGGCTCTTCCTCTTGGATCCGATCTGAACGACGATCAGGGTCATTTCATCGGTTTTTTGACTCGTTGTTTGCCCTCCTGTTTCGGAGGTTTTAAGGTGCAGACAGGTTCCATCATGCAGTGCGGAACCCCACCCTGACGACGGATTCTTTTCAGTGCTTCGATCAACATTTTCTTCATCTTTCAGCTCTCCTTTTTCTTGAGGGTAGTTTCTATTCCACCTTTGCCATCGCAGATCGAGGTTCGAACTTCAAGATCTGGATCGGGCTTAGCATCGAAAGTGACGATGATGGTTCCTTGTGCATCGTTTTTTGTCACCGTCAATGTTCCCAATTTTTTTCCGAAGCGAATCAAGTCCTCCTTAAGTGTTTCCATTTCCAGCCCTCCTCGTGGCTGATTTTAATTTAGCTTTTTACGAAATGGTAAAGAATTTTTCGTTGATCACAATTTCCGTTACGGGCTGGTGCAATAACATTTCCCCCGTATTCCCACTGTTCATGTTGCGAGACATGTTGTCCGCTATTTTTTGTTGTAGCGGATAATGGTGAGAAAGACCCCAAGCGTTTTCAATAAAGAATTCTCCAACAGCCAATTCTTCAGAAGTTTTCATCTCTGGCCCTCCTTGTGGCTAGTTTCAATTTAGCAAATAATTAGGATTTTTGCAAGAAAAACTTTATACCCCTAAAATTATTTAAAATTCATATCGTCCACTTAAGCTACGATCGTATCTTAAGTGGAAGTGTTGATTTTATTGAAAAATTAAAGGAGAATTAAAAAAAAGAGGGGACTAGGGCGCCCCCTCTTGTTCTCTCTTTTCGGTGACTCTCGATTGATAGCGCATTAATATTGCGCATATTCCAGCAAAAACCGGAGCCATAACCAGCGTTAAAAACAACACGATGATCTTTTCTGCAGAATTCAGTTCTCTCCAGACACCCCCCTTTTCAAGTTTGAATGTCGTTTCGGAAGACAAGGCAAAATACACAAAAATTATCGCTAGAATCCAGACGACAACCAAAAAGTAGGTTAACATTACTCCTCCTTCTTGATTCTATTTTATCAAAAATAAAACGTATTCACAAATGTGTTTTTCATAAAGCTTAAAGACGATAAACGGTGAAATTTTTGGGATTCGTAGTTTCTTCCGCAGTTTTTTCATTAACAACAACCAAAACAATTTCTTCTATTGTGCCTTCACACAGAAAATCATCTTTTATTTCGGAAACAGCCATTGACAGAGTTTTTGAATCCAGGTTTCTCGAAATTGTGATATGTGGATTAAAATTATTTTCATATTTTTCTAGTTCCGATTCGTAATAATTTTTATAATCTGAAAGCGAAGATTTAATTATGCTTTGTAGATTACAAATATCCTTGTTTTTTGCCAGTATCATTATGCAGGCCTTTCCTTCCACTTCGTTGTTTATAGTCTTTTTATTAAAAAGAATATTTATTTTATGATCGGGCAAATAAAAATTTGAAAAGATTTGATTTAATTTTTCTTTTAATGGTGGAATTTGTTCTTCATTGATAAAACATGGTTGCTTTAGTGTGACATGAAAATCATAACGATCATCGTATTTAAAACGAAAATCGTCCAGCCAATCTGGTTTTTTTAATAACTTAACCCTTGCATATACAGCAAAAATTTTCATGTTTATTCTTTCAATTTTTTTCCGCTGTGAAATTGGCGGTGGATGTCGCGAAGGTGTTTATTGGTGACGTGAGTGTAGATTTGGGTCGTGGCGACACTTTGATGGCCAAGAATCTCTTGAACCGTTCTTAGGTCAGCTCCTTGATTTAATAGGTCGGTTGCCAATGTATGACGTAAAACGTGTGGAGTAACCTTAATTGGTAATCCTGCAATGTGTGAATATTTTTCTACCATTCTTTCAATTGAACGCACGGTGAGTCGATTGATAACAGGGGACAGGTCGTCTTCTTTCTTGGGACGATAATTGATAAACAGCGCCTTATCATCATCATTTCTCGTATCTAAATAATGTTTTAACCAACGCACAGCGCGATCTGAAAAATAAATCGTTCTTACGTGCCCACCCTTTCCAGTAATACTCAATTCTACATCTTTGGTGTCGGGTTTTATTTTAAATTGATTTTTATTTAATGCAACCAATTCGGCGATACGTAATCCAGTAGAGAAGAGGATTTCTAAAATTGCTCGATCCCGCATCCCAATATTGTGCGACGTATCAGGGGTTAACAATAATTTCTCAACTTGGTCTAAGGTTAAGAATTTTACAGTTTGTTCACTTTTTTCTCGTTTTGCCAATTTGATTTTATCAACCGGTAATGACTGAATATCTCTATCGGTAAAAAACATTAACAAATTTCTCAGTGCAATTAAATAGAAATTTTGTGTCTTTTTAACTAAATTCTTTGGATTTGTTTCAGAGATAGGTGAGCGAGCCAAAAAGATTCGATATTGCCAGATATGTTCGGAGGTCAGTTCGTGGGGCTTTAAATCCTCATTTTTGGTCATTTTTAACCAATTGGTAAACTTGTGTAAGTACCGGGCGTAGTTTTCTTGAGTTTTTGATGCTGCACCACGTTCAATTTCTAAATACTCAAGAAAATCAGATATATGTTTTATTATGGGAATATTGGATGTCTTCATAATCTTTTAAAAATAGTTGTAGGGGAGAAGTGTTCAAGGGAAACCCCCTCTATAGCGTCGCTTAACTATGATTGTGCGTCGTTATATGTACTTATAATAAAATCTCAACGCACTCTCCTCTACTTATGAGTATAGTTTATTATTAATTAAATTTATTGTAAATATTTCTGTGGATCTAAGTGTGCACCTATTGGAACTGTTCCGTACCACACTTTTTGTATCTGAACTGACTCTGACGTATAAACCCCAAAATGCACATGCGCCCCAGTCGAATATCCAGTACTCCCCTCATAACCGATAACATCACCCCTGTTTACCTCGTCTCCGGCCTTAAAGGCACCATAACTAGACATGTGACCATATAATGTGGTTAATTTATTGTCGTGTTCTACCATTACCCATTTACCGTAAGCGTATTTGCCACAGTTCCCTATTGCTAAAATTTTTCCACCTCGAGCCGCTTTTATGGGTGTTCCGTATTTTGTAGCGATATCTATACCATTATGGAATCCGCTGGAGTACATTTTTTTGCTAAAAGCGGTATAACCATATGATTGGGTTAAAATCCCCTCCATGGGCCAACTAAGAGCTCCAGGGCGTGCTTCTATGGAGTTAGGGTCAATAGATGCCTTTATTTTGTCCTCTAAATCAAAGATCTGTTGTTCTACCTCTTGTTGCTTTCTAAGGGTGTCATTTAGAAGCACCTGATATTGTTTTTCTTGTCCTTTTGTTTGGGTTAATAAATAATTTTTTTCTTGCTTCTCGCTGTCAACGATTGATTTTTGTCCCGTAAGTTGATTTCTTAATACCGCCAATTGATTTTTTTGAATTTCGGCACTAGTCTTTTGTGTTTCCATTTCCTTTTTAATACTTTGTAATTCGGTAATATTTGTCTGAATACTTTCCTGTACAGATTCCATGTAATGAATTTGGTTTATAAAATCAGAAAGATTGTCTTGGGTTAAAATAATTTCCATTAACGATTCACGATCGTGTTCTGCTAAAACCTGTATTAGATCAGAAATTTCTTTTCTCTTTTTATCGATTTCATCTTGTTTAAGATCAATATCTAATCCCAAAGACTCAATTTTTAATGATGTAGCAGAAATTTTACTTGTTGTTACCGATATTTCTCCTTGCAGTGCCTTAATTCTACTAGCAATGGTTGCAAGCTGATTGTTTAGAGTGTTTTTTTGTGACTGCGTGCCCTGTAAGTCCTTTTGGTATTGCGCTGCCTGCGCTTCAAGCTGTTTAATTTCCTGTTCCTTCTGATTAATTTGTGCCTGTAAATCATCAACCAAGCTAGCCGAACAGGCGCTTGGCAGTAACCAACCTCCCAAAAACAATAAACAAATTGTGATAATTATTCTTTTCATTTTAATTTATCAGTTGCCTTTTTTATTCTTTTTAATGTTTCGGACTTCCCTAATATTTCTGCGATTTCAAATGGGCCCGGTGATTTTTCTCGTCCGCTTAACGCAGCACGCAACGGCCACAACAATTGTCCGCGATCTATTTTCCCATCAGAATTTATAAATTTTTCTGCCTCTGGTAATAAAACCTGTTTCAATTTTTCCGTCTCAAAGTCAACATCTTTAACGTCGCACAATATTGAATATACTTTATCTAACGATTCTGATGTTTTTTGCTTGGGCGCGTTTTTCCACGTTAGTATATTTGAATTATACTCTAATTCCTCGAAAAAGAAAGCGCTTGACTCCCCTATGTCGGATAGCTTGGTCATTCTTTCTTGTTCGAGTTTAACTATTTTTTCAATTGTTTTTTTGTCTAGATTAGAATCTTTTGGTAAATACGGTAAACACAATTCAGTTAATTCTTTTATTGGCATTTGTTTGATGTATTGTCCGTTAATCCAATCCAATTTATCGGTATCAAAAATCGCCGGATTTCTGTGAACCTTGTCCCAATCAAATATCTCGATTAATTCATCTAAACTTAAAATTTCTTTTTCTCCATCTTTAACACTAAGAATTATAAGTCCAATAAAATTAATTAACGCTTCGGGCAAGTATCCTTTTTCAATAAAGTCTTCTACCGCCACATCCCCTTTTCTTTTGCTAAGCTTTCCACCATCCTTGCTAAGCATTAACGAGGGATGAACAAAAATTGGTGGTTCCCAGCCCAAATATCTGTAAAGCAAAATATGTTTTGGGGCGGAAGGAAGCCATTCCTCTCCCCTAATCACGTGAGATATTTCCATTAAATGATCATCAATGGTGCTTGCAAAATGATAAGTTGGAAATCCGTCTGATTTAATTAAAACTTGATCATCAATTAAATCAGATTTAAATTCAACCTCGTCATGAAGTAAGTCTTTGAATTTTATGGTCTCCCCTTTCGGAACAATCATTCTAATCGTGTATGGTGTATTATTTTTTAAATTTTCATTGATTATTTCTTGGTCTAAATTGCGACAATGTTTGTCGTACATTGGTGCTTGTTTTTTTGCGACTTGTTCTTCGCGCATTTCTCCCAATCTTTTTTCGGTACAAAAACAATAATATGCTTTTTTCTCTTTTAATAGTTGATCTGCATATTTTTTATAAATTTCTAATCGTTCCGATTGATAATACGGGCCTTCATCAAACTTAAAGCCAAACAAATTTAATGTTTTTAGTAGTGATTCAATCGCTCCTTCAATAAATCTTTCTTGGTCAGTGTCTTCAATGCGCAAAATAAAATCACCTTTTTCTTTTTTAGCAAAAAGGTAATCCAAAAGTATCATTCGCAAACTGCCAATATGCAAAAAACCCGTCGGCGATGGCGCAAACCTTACCCTAATTTTATTCTTTTTGGGCATACCCATATTATACTCCTTCTATAAAATCAGGACAAGCAAAAAATATTAAAATTTAAAAAATAAAAAACCGCTGGGCGAACCATACGGTTAAAGACCAGGGGTACCTTTTCGTTAAGGTTGAATTTACTATTCTGATTGGTGCACCAATCAGACAGGGCCCCCTAATTTCGGACCTAGATTGCCCGAACTGCTGTTAGAGGCGGCAGCAGACCATAATGCATACTTTCATCGAGAATTCAACCAACTCTCGAATCCATGAGTGAAGCGAGACAGCATTGCCTCTTGATAATTACAGATTTTTCGCCTCGGGGCTAGATTCTCTTCACTTAGAATCGGGTCTGTTTGTGGCACGGGCCACTACATAAATAGAGAACAGACTAACTTATCATGTTATAAGTATAGCATGTTCACAGAATTTGTCAAGTCTATTTCGTGAATCCCGCCTACTACGGGACAAGTTTTAGGATTTCGTCGCGGATTAGTTCGGGGGTTTGAGGATTGTAGAATTGTTTAGCTTTTTGGGGCATTTCGGATAGTCTTTGAGAATCGGACAATAAGCTTGATATTTGTCCCAATAACATGTTTGGCGTTAGGTTCTCCTGTTCCACGACAATTGCTCCGCTAGCCTTATTAAACTCGTATGCGTTTTCTCTTTGATGATTTTGTGCCGAATTTGGTAAAGGAATTAAAATTGATGGCTTTCCCAGTGCAGCAATCTCAAATATGCTACCGGCACTAGCACGATTTACAACCAAAGTTGCAATTGTGAGCGCATCTCTAAGTTGTTCGGTGTTTAAAAACGGGTATAAGTGATAATCGGGAAATTTTTGAGCGTCTTTTTCAATATTAGCAAAATTTTTCTCTCCCACCATATGAATTATCTCGGCAATTTCTAAGAATTGCGGTAAAGCATTAACTATAATTTCATTAATTTTTTCGGCACCCTGTGATCCGCCCATAATCAACAAAACCGGCTTACTCGAATTAATTTTGAACATTGCTTTGGCCTCGTCGATATTGCCGTTTAACAATTCTTTTCTCACGGGGTTGCCAATCACAATTATCTTGTTTTGGTGCTTGGGTTTAAAATATTTTTTCGCTGACTCAAATGATAAAATTATTCTTTTGGCAAATTTAGCAGATTTTTTAGTTACCAATCCCGGCACAGCATCAGAATCATGAATAATCACTGGAATTCTATATAATCGTGCGACAAACAACACCGGAAAACTTCCATATCCGCCTTTTGAAAATACAACATCAGGAATCCAGGCAAATAAATAAAAAAGCGATTGAATTATTCCAATAAAAATTTTAAAGAATTCCAAAACTATCATCGGATTAAAATATCTATACAGTTTTCCGGCTAAAATAAATTTTGCTTTAATGTCGCTTAGGTTTTCTTTTGCAAAACCATCCGGCCCGAGATATCTAACCTCGCAATCAGCGGGAAGTGTTTCCCTGATTGCGATAATCGGAAAAATATGTCCTCCTGTTCCTCCTCCAGTAAATAATATTCTCATAAATTTAGAATAATTAGACTAATTAGAAATTAGGTTAATTTTGATACTTAGATATATTCACCAGTATTCCCGCTGCTACAAGGTTTATAACCAACGCCGAACTACCATAGCTGACAAATGGCAGAGGGATTCCCGTTAATGGCATTAATCCTGTAATTGCGGCAATATTAATTAATGCTTGAACCCCGAACCAGGAAACAATTCCACATGCTAACAATTTTCCGAAATCATTATTGGTTTTTTGTGCAACTCTAAAGCCGTAAACAATAAACAATATCATTAAAACTATAAAAATTAAACAACCCAAAAATCCAATTTCCTCTGCCATAATTGCAAATATCGAATCACCCATCGGTTCGGGCAGATAATTATACTTTTGAATGCTGTGTCCAAGTCCTCTACCAGTTAATCCGCCAGATCCAATCGCTAAAAGTGCTTGATTTATCTGATAACCGATGCCCTGAGGATCAATAGAGGGGTTTAAAAAGGTCATTATTCTTTCCATGCGATGTGGAAAGAATTTTATTAAAGCAAAAAATCCTAAACCATAACAAGCAAGCACGATTATAATGTTAAGTATTTTTGTTCCGCTTAAAAAATATATTATTAAGCTCACGATTGCAATTAAGCTTAACGTTCCAGCATCATTTTGTAACGCGATTAGTCCGCCCGCAACAGCAACAATTGCCAAGAACGGCAAAAGGGTAGCAGATTTATCTATTGTTTTTTTACTGAAAAATGCTGCCAAATAAATAATCAGTCCCAATTTTAAAAACTCTGACGGTTGGAAAACCACAAAACCAATATCCAGCCATCTTTGTGCTCCTCCGTGTCTAACCCCAAGCGAAGGCACAAACACTAATACACATAAAACCAGTGAAACAAAAAATATTAAAATAGATAATTTTTTTAATATTTTATAATCCAAAAATTTCAAAATAACAAAAAAAAGAATTGTTCCCACCAATCCACCATAAATTAACTGATGGAAAAAATAATAGTACGGTTTTCCTGTTTGTTCTTGCGAAATTATAATTGAAGAATTAAAAAGTATTGCCAGCCCAAAAATCAACAAAAGAAAAATTAATATTATTAATCCTTTCTGCGGTTTTTTTTGTCTCATGATCTTTTCAAAACATGTCCCGCTTTTTCTCCGGTAATATTTTCGTCTTCAACGGCGATTTTACCATTTACCAAAACATATTTAATACCTTTCGGAAATTGATAAGGATTTTCAAACGTTCCTTTATCTATCACCTCGTTGGGATTTATTATTACCAAATCCGCCCAATAATTCTCCTTAATCAATCCCCTGTCTTTTAATCCTATTTTTTGAGCTGGACCGAGAGTTATTTTATGAATAGCCTCTTCCCAATTAAGCAAGCGTTCCTGTTCGACGTATTTGCTTAAAAATCTTGGAAAATTACCAAAACATCTCGGATGAACCAAATCGCTTTTCTTTTGATAGTATTTTAAGTCATATCCAGCGCTGTCTGATGCAACGAAACTTAATTTACTACATAGTCCGGTTTTAATATTTTGTTCACTCAGCGTGTCGAGAAAAATACTAATTCTTCCTTCGGAAATTAAAAGTAAATTAATTATTGCCTCTTCTACGGTTACTTCTTGGGCTTTAGCGATTTCAGTGATTTTTTTACCAATGAAAGATCGATTAATTGGTGAAGTTGCAATTACAATCTTGTCGTATTCGTAAGATTTTTTTTCCTGCATTTCGCGAACAACCTTTTCTTTAATCGAGGGGTCTTTTAATCTCTTTAATAGCTGTGTTTTTCCTCCCTCTGCGACCCAGTCGGGTAAAAGGATATATAAAACCGAACCAGTTACGGTGTATGGATAAACATCAAAATTAATATTAGCTTTTGTTGCTTCAATCATTTTAATGACATTGTCCATGTTTAACCAGTGATTTTCACCCATTGCTTTTAGGTGTGAAATTTCGGTATTAACACCAGTTTTTTTTGCAATCTCGATTGTTTCTTCAACCGCAGGAATTAATTCTTCTGCCTCTCCCCTGATGTGTGTTGTGTAAAGACCATTAAGATTTTTAACTACTTTTGTTAGCTCAATTATTTCCTTGGTTGTAGCAATTTTTGCGTGACTATATGCCAATCCAGTAGAAAGTCCAAACGCGCCTTGTTTCATTGCGGTTTTTAGCATATCGGCCATTATTTTTAGTTCTTTGGGCTTAACTTCTCTAAAATCATCTTTCAATAATCCCCTTCTTAGTGTCGAATGTCCGACCAAACTCGCAAAATTAATTCCAATCTTTATTTTTTCCAGAGATTTTAAAAATTCTTCAAACGTAAGCCAGTTTAAATTTATTTGTCCTGGATCGGTCCATTTTTGTATTGCCTTTAATCCGTCTTCAGAAACCAATGGAGCTAAAGAAGAACCACAATTTCCCCCTAAAATTGTGGTTATTCCTTGTCGCAATAAACTATCTTGATTTGGGATTGTAAAAAGAGTTAAAAATGTATCAGAATGATTATTCAAATCAACAAAACCGGGAGTTAAGTACATGTTTTTAGCAGAAATCACCTTTTTGCCTTTTTTTGAATCAATATTTCTGCTAATTTTATCTACTTTTCCATTATAAATTCCAACATCGGCTTGGTATTTGTTGTTCCCACTGCCATCAATTATAATCGCATCTTTAATTAAAATATCATACATAGTTTTTACCCCATTGTGGTGGGGTGAATTTTAAAATTAAAAATTTAATATTTAATGTTTGAATCAATGAAAAACAATATAAGCCCTATTACCGTGGTTACTCCAGCAATAATCCAAAATCTCATTGTAACCTTTGTTTCTGGCCATCCTTTAGCTTCAAAGTGATGATGAATTGGCGCAGATAAGAATATTTTTTTATGACGTATTTTTTTAGAAATAACCTGAATAATAACAGACAAAGATTCAATTAATAAAATAAATCCGATAAATGGCAAGAAAAACAGAGTATTTGTGAGCATGGCGATCACGCCCAGTGTAATGCCAAGAGACATTGATCCGGTATCTCCCATAAAAAACCTGGCAGGATGAATGTTGAACCAGAGAAAAGCCAATAACCCCCCAACAATTGCCCCGCATAAAGTTGCTAATTCTATTTTTCCTTGATGAAAGCAAATCACTCCATAAGCAGAAAATGCAGTTAAAAGAACTCCACCTGCCAGTCCGTCTAATCCGTCGGTTTCATTGGTTGAAAACGCTGACGCAACAATAGCGATAATAAAAATTGGAATATACCAAGGTCCAATATCAAAGTTTCCTAAAAATGGAATATGAATAAAATCCCAACCGAGTTTAAAGTAAAACCAATAAGCAGCCACACAAGCAATCGCAGTGTAAATAACAATTCTTTCCCTCATCTTTAATCCTTGACCGTGTTTTCTCCATTGTTTAATACCGGCAAGGTCATCGATTAGTCCAATAAGTGCCGTAACCAACAGAACTCCTATTGGTAATAATGTTTGTTTTCTGGTTAAAAAATTATAGTCAGAAAAAATGGAATCCGGACCGAGTAATTTTGCCAACAACAAGATGATCATAGCTATAATAATTGTGGTTGCCCAAACTAAAATTCCTCCCATAATTGGTGTGCCGTCCTTTTTTTTGTGCAGAGAAGAAAAAATGGGCGTAGTCCCCTCGTCTCTGTTCCCTTTTCCTAATTTATATTTATATAAGAAGTGAGTCAAAATCGGTGTTGAAAACAATGCCACAATAAAAGAAACTGCAGCAATGGTTAAAATTTTTATTATAGGAAATATATTTATTGCCATATCCATGCGTTTTGTGCCCAATCAATGAGTTTTTCGGTATCGATTTCTCTTTGAGTTGAACCCAAAATTACTGTAATTAAATAATTATTATCTAAAATTTTTGAAATCGTCATTAAACATCCACCCGCTTCATCGGTAAATCCGGTTTTTCCACCAATCAGCTGGGGTATTTTGCCCAACAACCTGTTGGTGTTTGTGATTTCGTGAATAAATTTTCTATCAATCGAATAAATTGTTGTTTCTTGTGTTTTTAAAATTTCCGAAAGTAGGGGAAATTTGAAGGCATATTCGGCAAGTATCGCAATCTCCGAAACAGTCGATTGATTGTACGAATCAAGTCCAACTGGTTCTACAAAATTTGTATTTTTAAATCCTAATTCTTTTGCCTTGTTGTTCATTTTTAATATAAATTCATCGTAATTTGTTTGAGGATTGTCTTTTGCTAAAGACATTGCAGCATCATTAGAAGATTCGACTAACATAATATATAATAGGTCTCTTACTTTTAGTTCTTCACCATTAATTAATCCCCCATTATTGCCGTTTGTCTCTATTGCGTCCTTAGAAATTTTGATAATTGTTTCGGGATCATAATTTTCGATGGTTACAATTGCGGTCATTAATTTTGTTAAGCTCGCGATTGGTAAAATCTGATTAATGTTTTTCTGGAACAAAGCGCTGTCTCTTCTGTCGTCTCTAAAGTTTAAGACTATTGCCGATTTAGCTAAAATTTCTGGTTCATCTATCGTCCAGTTTCGGATTGGAAAAAATTTATTATCAATATCACCAGCAACTGGCAATTTTGATATAGTTTTGTCTCCTTGTGTTTGATTAATATTTGCTTTAATTGGTTTATTGTTCTTTTCAATTAAAAGCAAAACCCAAGCAATTGAGATTAACAGTAAAATTACTAATATTTGTAGAAAATATTTTTTCATCGTCGAATTAATTATAACATAAAAAAATAATCCACAGTAATCAACTGTGGATTATTTTATATACAAAATATTTATTTATTTTTTTTGATTTCTGAGACCTTGATTTTTAGTTCCTTGAGTTGAGCATCGTCAATTCTGCTTGGCGCGTTCATCATTAAATCTCGACCATCGCCGGCTTTTGGAAACGCCATAACTTCTCTGATATTTGCCTCATTGGTCAATAACATAATTAAGCGATCAATTCCCCAAGCGATTCCACCATGTGATGGAGCTCCGAAAGATAATGCTTCAAGCATATGACCGAAATTATTGATGATTCTTTGTTCTTCGAATCCCATGATTTCAAAAACTGCTTTTAGTGCTTGTGGTTGATGATTTCTAATGCTTCCCCCGCCCAATTCATAACCATTTAGAGCAATATCGTATTGGGTAGTCAAAATTTCACCAATGTTCTCTTTTTTCAGAAGCCATTCCATGTGTTCCGGAATTGGACCAGAAAATGGATTATGTGTAAATGTCCACGAGCCATTATCTTCTTTTTCAAAGAATGGAAAATCAATAATCCAGCAGAATGCTAAAAGGTTTTTATTGTCTTTGTCTTTTCTTAAATCCGGCTTGTCGGTGCCATATTTTTCCATGGCCTCTTTATAACTAATTCTTGGAAATGGAATTTCTTGGATTTCTTTTTTTGGGCAAACATTTTTAACCATATTAATTATCAATTCTTCGTTGACGGCCATTACGTCTTCGCGCTCTACAAAACTCATTTCTAGGTCTAGCTGTGTAAATTCGGGCTGTCTATCCCCTCTTGCGTTTTCATCTCTAAAGCATCTAGCGATTTGAAAATACTTTTCAATGCCACCCACCATTAATAACTGTTTATATTGTTGTGGTGATTGTGGAAGCGCATAAAACGTTCCTTCTTGCAGTCTTGATGGCACAACATAATCACGTGCTCCTTCGGGAGTGGACTTGGTTAGAATTGGTGTTTCGATTTCTAAAAATTGTTTATCCGATAAAAAGTTTCGAATGTATTGTATGATTTGATGTCTTAAAATTAAATTATTTTTTATTCTTTCTCTGCGGATATCAAGATATCTATACTTTAAGCGTGCTTCCTCATTGATGTCGTAACCGTCAGTATCAATTGCAAATGGAGTTGTTTCTGCCTTATTGATAATTTCTAATTTTTCGGCTTGCATTTCAACTGTTCCGGTGGGAACGTTTTGGTTGATCATTTTGTCTGGTCGTTTATTGATCGTTCCTTCAATTGAAATTACCCACTCGGTTCTTACGTCCTTAACCATTTCGGGATCAGTAAATACGACCTGCAATATTCCAGATCGATCGCGTAAATCAATAAAAACAATCTTGCCATGGTTTCTGCGGTTATGTACCCATCCCGAAACCTTAACCTTCTCCCCTGCCTTATTAATTGTTTCAATAATATTAGTTCTTTCCATATGTTTTTATATTATCATAAATTTCACAAAAGTAAAATAAAAAAATGACCACAGGAATTCCCGTGGTCATCATCACAATCTTTTAAGTTCGAAGGTTCCTATTAATACTTGGCATCTGTCCATTTGTCTGCTTGCTTCGTTCGCAGCTTCTTGTGCTAACCCATAATTCGGGAATGGTTTTAGACCATTTAACTCGAGTTGCGCTCCCGGAAGAGGATATTGTGAAGGTCTTCCCTTGACGTATCTTCCCATTAAACGCACTCTCGTCGTTTCGGAATGTTCCGACACAATTGGTGCAACAACGAGATTTTTTTTGGCAATAAGAAGCGGAATATCTTTTTCGGTTTCAATTAACTGCATGACAATTTTCGCTATTTTCACATTTTTAAAATCCTTACGTGTGATTAGCGTTCTTTCCCCTTTTCGTGCCATTTTCAAGCTCGTAAAAGGCACAAGGCCATTGTCTTGAAAGGTTTCAGCTGTTGCTCCTTTAAAATGTACGTTAGCTCCAAACAATATTTCCTTTTTAATATTGTCGACGAGCATTGCCGTAGCGATACAAACAAAACCATCTATTTTTCTCATTGGTTCCTCCTTTTAAGGTTCTCGTCTACATTTTATCATAAATATTTTAAAAGTAAACCCCGCATTTTTGCGGGGTAAATAAAAAAGAGCAGGGGCTAACCGCTCTTTCGTTGAACCGAATCGGAAGAAATCGTTCTGCAAAAAACCGTTCTGCCGTTAACGTTCAGGCGATGGAGTTCTTTTGTTCTCTCCGAAGCAGTACTCCAACATAACATCTTCGGAAATAGCCTTATTGGGGCAGTTTGGCGGTACGGACTGTCCGCGAGTTTGCGTAAGGCGAGTCGCCTCGGAACGCTGTGCTCGGGAACTTTGTCCGACGCAGGCTCGTTATTGAGCCTTTTTACTAAATGAGTACAACACCACGCGATTGCGGTGTGTTTGAAGGGATTTGTGCCGTTTCGTCTTTCGGGGTGGCACTCGCCCCCGTGCGTTTTTGCGGTCAGCCCCTGCAGACTTCATACTATCAAATTTAAAATTAATGTCAATAGAATTTATCGGGTTTTTAGAATAAAACAAAAAAAACAGGCAAAACCTGCTTTTTTAATCAATGGTCTATGTTTTATTCAATGTCTAGAATTTTATAATGAATTTTACCGTTTGGGGTTTGAACTATGACTTCATCTCCTTTCTTTTTGCCTAAAAATGCTCGGCCCAACGGTGATTCATTGGATATCATGCCTTTTGTAGGATCTGCTTCTTCGGAACCAACAAGTACAAATTCTTTTTTGGCGTCACTATTTTTGACAGTGATTTGACAGCCCACCTCTACCTTGTCGCATTTATGTTTTTTTGTAACAAGAACCGCTTCACTCAATATTTGTTCGAGTTCCCTTATTTTTCCCTCATTAAATGCCTGCGCTTCTTTTGCTTCAGTGTATTCGGCACTTTCGGAAATATCTCCTCTTTCTTGGGCTTCGTGAATTTGTCTTGAAATATCTTTCTTGTTTTCTCTTAGTGCGCCTAAGGTTTCGCGAAGTTCTTTATATTTTTCTGGACTAATGTATTTCATGGTTAATTAGATTTTTATTAATATTTAATATTAGCTTAAATAAAATCTTTGTCAACCCCGACGCAAGGTCGGGGCAAGGTTTACCTTGTAAAATACCAATTCAAGGCTTCTTTTGTAACCGCGGTTGACATTCCTCCAATTTCTGCGCCATTTTCAATAAGTACGGTTATTACAATCTCTGGATTTTCATATGGAGCAAACGCTGTAAACCAAGAATGAGCATACGCTTTACCGTTATATGTTTCGGCGGTACCAGTTTTTCCGGCAACATTAACCGGCAAATCGTTTAATGATTTTGCCGAACCAGAGATAATTGTTTCTCTCATCCCCTGCCTTACGATATCGAAATATCTTTGTTCTGCGGGAATTTCTCTAATTAATTCCGTATCGGAACTTTGAAGTAATTGTGGTTTATATAATTTTCCATTATTAGCGATCGCAGAAATTGCCGATGTCAGTTGTAATGGATTCATAATAATATCGCCCTGTCCAATTGATATATTGTAAGTATCGCCAATGTACCATTTTTCGTTTTTAGTCTCTTGTTTCCATTTTTCGTCGGGAATAAATCCCGCTTTTTCTTCGGGCAAATCAATGCCGGTTTTTTGCCCCCAGCCAAAAAGTTCTAGATATTTTTTGATCTTATCGGCTCCCAGTCCTTGTTGATTTCCGTAACCGCCACCAATGGTATAAAAATAAACATCACAAGATTCAGCAATCGCCTTAATCATATCCACTGTTTCGTGTGTATCCCAATCTTTAAATGTCCAATAAACGTTTCCAGATTCATTATAAAGATTAATATATCCTGGACAAGTTATGGTTTTTTGGGAATCTATAACCTTTTCTTGAAGTGCTGCTAATGCCAACATGGGCTTGATTGTTGAACCAGACGGATATCCTCCAGAAATTACTCTGTTAATTAAGGGGTAATTGCTATTGTTAAATAAATTATTTATATATGTAGAATCTCCTTCGATAAAACCATTATTATCAAAACTTGGAAAACTAACCATGGCAAGAATTTGACCGTTTCTGGGGTCCATCGCAACCGCCGCTGCGCGCGAGGTAGAGAGTTGAGAAAGTTTCGCTTTTAAGGACTGATAAAGAACTTTTTGAAGTCCAGCATCGATCGATAAAATTAAATCTTCTCCAGAAATCGGATCTTTGGTTGCTAATATTTTTTGAGCCTGACCCAGGTTATTTATTTCTGTCAATTCTTCACCATAGGCTCCCCTAATTAGACCGTCGTAAACCTGTTCAATCCCGGTTCTACCAACTGAATCATCTAGAAGATATTCCCCATTTTTGATTTCCGTTTGGGTAACCTTTCCCAAATAACCCAAGATGTGCGAAAAAATTGGTCCATCTTGATATTCTCTTTTACTGTTTTTTTGAATTTTTATCTCCGAAATATTAGAAAATTCTGATTCTAATAAAATTGCCTTATCTTTATCAATGTTTTCTGCAATTATGATTGGATATGTAAACTGGGAGTTTTTTTCTAATTTCTCGTTTATGGTATCGTTGGATATTTCTAATATTTCCGATATTTTGCTGACCATTTCCTTGTAATTGGAATTTTTTATAAAATCAATAGGAATAATCATTAAATCAAGTTTAGGCACGTTAATTGCCAACGGAACATTGTTTTTATCGTAAATTATGCCCCTAAGTGGTTCTAGCGGATAAGAACGAATTCTATTGCCCTCTGCCAAGCTTTTCCAATAACCTCCCTTAATGATTTGTAAATCAAAACTTTTCGCAAACAAAACAATCAAAACAATAACCACAAAAATCAAAAAAAGCCTCAAAATATTTTCTTTGATTGGCTTTTCCATTTTTTCACGTTCGCTTTCAGGAAAATCTTTTAATCTTTTAGAGTCCATTAAGATCTCTTCGGTTTCGATGTCTTCGCTGAACTTACGTTTTACCTTGTATTTATTTGATTTTACCCACATACCATTTCATAGTATAAAATATTGGCAATCCAAGAATCAAACTATAAACGATTTTTACAACCAATCCCAACGGATAAAAATCATATCCTATGCCGAATATTTTAAAAGCAATTAATAATAATAGTTCATAAAAAATTAAAGAAGTTATGAAAATCAAAATAACCGATAATTTATTTTCTTTTTTAAGGTATCTTTGATTGAGAAACTGCGCCAAAAAACAAGTTAAAAATATGGCCGTTGTAGATATTCCTATAATGCTATAAAAAGAATAAAAATCTAAAAACAATCCGAAAGCAATTATCCATCCAAAAAGTTTTTTTTCTCCGATTAAAATTGTTAAACCAACGAAGCACAATAAAAAAAGATTAGGATAAACACTTACAATTTGTAGGTTCGGCAAAATCCCAATCTGTAAAAACAAAATAAACAAAACAAAAATTATAATAGAAACAATTTTCATTTAATTATCAAAACCTGTTCTAACTTAGAAAAATTAACAGTTGGGATAATGGTGATTTTTTGAAATATTTGATTATCCGATAGATCGATCGTTCCTACCGTGCCAATAAAAATTCCTCTAGAATAAAGATTATCTGTGCCAGAAGTAATTATCCTTTCTCCTGGTTCCAATTTTTCTGTTTTGGGAATAAAATCCATAAAAATTCCACCCCCCTCGTTTCTTTTAACGAGTCCCTCGACCCTGCTATTTTCAAGCAACGCTGCGATGTTTGAATCTTTACTATTAATAAGCATTACCCTGGAAAAACTCTCTGAAACGTCACTAATTCTTCCTACAAGCGCTTTTTCTGCTGAAATGATAGTCATACCCACCATTAATCCTTGTTTTGCACCCTTATTGATTAAAATCCAGTCCTGGAGACCTTGAATATCTTTGCCAACAACCGACGCCACATCTATGGTTAGCTGGTCTAATTTTGAAATGTTGAGAGCCTTTTTCAGTATATCGTTTTCTTTTTCTATCTCCTTCAGTGTAATGATTTCTGATTCAAGCGTGGTATTTTTTTCTTTTAAGGAAATGTTTTCTTTATTTAAATTGCTAATAGATGCTAATACATGAAAAAAATTAGCAAATCCTTTACCAATATTTGAAAATAATCTTGTGATTGGTGAAAATATTTTATAAACAAAATTCCCAAGTCCTTTATTTAGACCAGGGATTAAGTTTATGATAACCAAAACAATTATTAAAATAAAAAGTATTAAGAATATCTTTTTCATTTTATTTAGGCACTTCGCCGTAATCCATTTGCACTAAAACGCTTTTTAGTTTGTCTAGATCTTCTAAAATAATACCGGCACCACGTGCTACCGCCGTTAATGGATCATCGATTATTTTGACTGGCATTTTTGTTTCTTCGCGAATCAACTTATCAAGTCCACGAAGTAAGCTTCCTCCACCAACCAAAACCAATCCCCTGTTCATTAGGTCTGAAATTAATTCTGGCGGAGTTTGTTCAATGGTTTCTTTTATTGCTGTAACAATTGCTTCGTTTGAAGCGTATAATGCCTCTCTAACCTGATCGCTATTCACAATAATTTCTTTAGGAAGTCCGGTTGATAAGTCTCTACCTCTTATTGGTGCTTCCAGGATATCATCCAATTCGTAAGCAGAACCAATTGTAATTTTTAAATCCTCGGCAGTTCTTTCTCCTAGCACGATTTTTAGTTCATCGTGAGCATAATTTATAATGTCTTGATTTAACTTGTCTCCCGCAATTTTTAATGTTTGACTCGCAACAATTCCACCCAAAGATATAACTGCGATGTCAGTTGTTCCTCCGCCAATATCAACAATCATGTTTCCGACTGCTTCTTGAACTGGTAATCTTGCACCAATTGCTGCTGCCATTGCTTCCTCAACCAAATAAACTTCTCTTGCGCCAGCACTTAAAGCGGCGTCTTTTACTGCCTTTTTTTCAACTTCGGTAATTTCTGACGGAATACCAATAATTATTCTCGGTCTAGGAAACAAACTAAAACTGTCTTTATGAATTTTATTAATAAAATAACGAAGCATTTGCTCGGTAACTTCAAAATCAGAAATCACGCCCTCTTTTAGCGGTCTGGTTGCAGTAATATGTGCTGGAGTCCTGCCAATCATTCGTTTTGCCTCAACACCAATTGCTAAAACTTGTCCGGTTTTTTGATTAACCGCCACAACAGAAGGTTCGTTGATAATAATTCCCTTTCCCTTAACGTAAACAAGGGTAGTTGCAGTACCCAAATCAATTCCCACGTCTTTAGAAAATTTTCCCAGTATTTTATTAAACATGTTTTAAAATATCTTTAACTTTAACTAATTTTATTTCTTTTTCGTTTCTTTTTTTAATTTCTACGCTTGCAGTTTTTAAGGTTTTTTCGCTAACGACCAATCTTAGCGGTATACCAACGATATCGGCATCTGCAAATTTATTACCTGGTGTTAATTCGCGATCATCATACAAAACTTCGAATCCATTTTTAATGAGATTGTCATATAGTTTATCCGAAGCATCTTTAACCTTTTTATTGTCCTCAATGGCGATTAAATGAATATCGAATGGAGCTGTTTCTTTCGGCCAAATAATTCCCTTTTCGTCAAAATGAGTTTCAATAATTGTCGCTAAAGCACGATCGATGCCAATTCCGTATGCACCCATCCAAATTATTTTTTCCTTTCCATCTTTATCAGTAAAATTAGCATTATGTGGTTTGGTGTAAAATAGTTCCTGATTAAAGATGTGACCAAATTCAATTGCTCTTTTTTCGATAAGTTTTCCCTTGTTGCATTTTCCGCAAATATCATTGTTTTGTGCTTCAGCAACATCAATTAATTTTTCAACCTTAAAATCTCTGTCTATATTACTGTTTTGCCATTCCAATTCTTCTTTTTCTCGTTTATATCCGCCAGTGAAGTTTTTCACAGTTTTTAAAGATAAATCACCAACAAAATGCACGTTTTTTAGTCCCTTAACCGGTACCGAACCATGAATTGTGCCGAGTTTTTTTAAGTCCTCGTCCGTAGCTGGTTCAATTGAATCGATTTCCAGTTCTCTGGCTAGTTTGATTTCATTAACGTCTAAATCTCCGCGAATAATTACAATATAATATTCATCGTTACTGCCTTTATATAATACATCTTTGATAATTCTATTTTTTGGCACCTTAAAAAAATTAGACATTTCTTCAATCGTATTAATGTTTGCCGGTTGATGTATATCTTCTAGTGGCAATATCTTGTCTTTAGAATTTATGTCTTGCCTAATAAATTCCACTTTTTCTGCATTGGCAGCATATTTACATTTATCGCAAACGAAAATTTTGTCTTCTCCAAAATCGGCTAAAACCATAAATTCGTGACACAATTTTCCGCCCAACGCTCCGCTATCTGCTTCTACGGCAATTGTTTTTAGATCCAATCTTTTGCAAATGTTTTCGTATGCTTTATAAAATTTATTATAAACATCTAGTTGTTCTTTTTCTGATTTACAAAAAGAATATGCGTCTTTCATTGTAAACTCTCTTAAGCGAATTAATCCGCCCCTGGGCCGTTTTTCGTCTCTAAATTTATTTGAAATTTGATGAATAATAATTGGTAAATCTTTGTATGTGGGATTAAGTTTCTTTATTAATTCTGTCATTTGCGCTTCAGCTGTTCCACCAATGGCGAAAGTTGATCCGTGATGATCGTCAACAACCATCATTAAATCTCCAAACGCTTTGTCACGATTGGTTGCTTTCCAAAATTCGATTGGTTGAAGGGTTGGAGTGGTTACTCTTTGTGATCCAATCTTTTCCATTTCTTGTTGGATGATATTTAAAACTTTATTGAAAACCCTAAAACCTAACGGTAGATAGGCATATCTTCCGGCCGCGATTTGTCGAATAAATCCACCCTGATATAAATATTTATTACTAACATTCTTTATATCTAAAGGAATCGATTTTACTGTCTTTCCAAATAATTGTGATTGTTTCATTTTAAAATAATTTAATTACATCTCGTAGGGTTACGATAATCATTAGACCGATTAAAATTGCAAAACCAAGCGTATGGGCAATTCTTTCGGTCTTAACTTTTACCGGTTTACCTTTAATTTTTTCAATCAATAAAAATAATAATCTTCCGCCGTCTAATGCTGGAAACGGTAAAATATTTATAATCGCCAAATTAATCGACAAAATTGCTGCAAATTGTAAAACATAAACCCACCCCAGCTGTACTACCTGTGATGTTAAAACGGCAATACCAATTGGTCCAGCCACATCTCCGATCATTTTTCCCTGGAAAAGCAACGTTTTAATCAATAACCAAAACATTGTAATCATGGTTACGGCTAATTTTCCTGTTGCTTCGATTCCCTTTGAGATTGCCGTGTGCCATGGATACGAAACTAATCCAGTTTTAGACATTGCGATACCTAGTGCCCCCTCTTCTTTTGGTGGATCAACTCGAGGAGTTAAATTTTTAACAATTATTTCGTTACCTCTTTTAATTTCTACAGAAATTTCTTGACCAGAATGGAATCCAATAAATTTTTGAACCTCTTCGATTTCTTTAATTTCCACCTTTTCAGAACCATAGGCCAAAGAAACAATTGTGTCCCCTATTTTAATTCCCGCAATTTCGGCTGGAGAATTTTTAGCAGTTTCTACGATTTGTATTTGAATGTTTCGATAGTTTGCTTCTTGCCCCTGTTCAACAAACGTTGGTATGCCGAGCATATGCACGATCGAAAGTAAGACTACGGCCAAAATTAAATTCATTACCACGCCCATAACCAAGATAACTGCTCTTTGCCAAATGGGCTTGTTATAAAATGCAAACTTTGACTCTGAGCGTTTATCGTCTTGCTCCTCACCAAAAATTTTAACGAATCCCCCCAAAGGAATCGCGTTTATGGAATAAATTGTATCACCTTTTTTAAAACCAAAAATTCTTGGCGGAAAACCAAAACCGAATTCTTCAACTTTTACTCCTGCTTTTTTGGCACTAACAAAATGCCCAAGTTCATGAGCAAAAATCAATAGTCCAAGTATTAATAAAAAAACAATAATGGTTAAAAACATAAATTTATCGTCATTATGTCGACTTCTTTGGCTTTTTTGAGATCGTCGATTTTTTTATTATAATCGTCAACCAATTTTTGTAAATCATCTTTGGCGCGAAACTTATCGTCTTCTCGCATTTCCCCCTTCTTTTCCGTTTCCTGAATTTCTTTCCAAACCTTTTCTCGGTGTAAGCGCATAGAAATCTTTGATTCTTCGGTTTTGTCAGCAACAATTTTTACGTATTCTTTTCTTTGTTCTTCATTTAACGAAGGAATATTAATGCGAATAATATCACCATCAACAATTGGACTAAATGGCGATTTATTTCTCACCCCTTTCTCAATTTCTGCCATTACTGTTTTGTCCCAGGGCTGGATCATGATTAATTGTGCTTGTGGTGCACTAATTGCCGCTAATTGTTTTAAAAGAAATTTTTGGTTGTTATAGCACTCAATTTCAATATCTTCAACCATCGCCGAATTTGCGCGACTAGTTTTCACTTTCGCTAATTCCAATTTCAAAAATCCTAAAGTTTTTTCGAATTCTTGTTTTAAACCATCTAATAATTGTTTATACATAAGATTAAATTTTCTAAAGCCAATCTCTGATTTACGTTTGTGCCAGAAATTAGGTCTTTAGTTTTTTGTATTTCTTTAATTATAATTAAATTTTCTTTAATTTTATTTTCTTCGTTAATTAGTTTCTCTCTAAACCAGAACAACCAAGAGTTAAGAATGGGAAAAATTTCTGAATTATTCTCTTTTCCTTCCTTATTTTCTTTGGTAATTTTTTCGATATATTTAAAAATATCGTTTAAGGGCTTGTTTAATATATTAATATGCTCTTCAACGATAAAATCTTTCGCGATTTTATTTAAAGATCCGGACTTAAATCTGATCTCCTGTAGTCGAGAAAGGATTGTTTTGGATAACAAGTCGGGATTAGATGTGGTTAAAATCAAGATTGTATTTCCGAGTGGTTCTTCGAGTGTTTTAAGAAGTGCATTCGACGCTTCGCTATTCATCGTTTCGGCGCCATCGATAATTACAAATTTATAAAAACTGTTGCGCGGAGACAAACCAAGATGTTTTTTAACTTCTTTGATTTGATCGATAGAAGTTTCTTTTTTGCCTTCTTTAGGGGCAATATAAAGAATATCAAATTTGTCTGTTTTTAAAAAATCAGCGAATTCAAGTGCGGTATTTTTCATCTCTTGATTCGTTCCGTTGTAAAATAAATACCCATGAGCTAATTTTCCATTTTTAGCCGCATTTTTCAAAAACTCTAACATACGTTTATGTTATCACAATTAATGTTCATTCGCAAATTGGTTCACGAATTCTAAAATTTCTTTTTTGAAGCGATTTTCAGAAAACCGTTGAACGTTGTGAGAAATAAATTCAGGGTCATAATTTTTCATATTTAATCTTAGTCTGCGAATTCCGTCCGCTAAAATTGCTGAATTTTGATAATCGAAAAATTCTCCAGTTTTTCCTTCAACCATTGTTTCTAGTGCTCCCCCTTTTCGATGTGCCAAAACCGGCTTACCATAACTCATTGCTTCTACTGGCGCAATCCCAAAATCATCTTCTGATGGAAAAATAAACGCCGTGCAATCTTGATAATATTTTGCCACGACCTCATTGGGCTGAAATCCTAAAAATTTGATATTTTTCTTGGCAATTCTTTGCAGATTTTCTTTTTCCGGACCATCCCCTATTATAATTAATTTTAACCCCAATTTATTAAACGCTTCAACCGCCAAATCAATACGTTTGTATTTTTGTAATCGCGACACAATCAAATAAAATTCTTTTTTGCCACCCTGCGGGTGGTCAGCCGTAGGCTGAGAAATTGGAAATTGTACCGGCGGGTATATAACCACCGATTCTCGTTTATAATATTTATGTATTCTGTTTTGAACCGCTTTCGAGCAGGCAATAAAATGATCTACTCTTTCCGATGCTTGTCTGTCCCACACCCTAAAATAATGCAACAAAACGTTCTTTCTTGATTTGTCCCATAAATAACGCGTAGGACTAAAACAATAATCAATATGTATTGTCTTTGGTCTGGTAATAATTCCTTTTACAAAAGAATGACTTGCAGAAATAACAATATCAAAGTCACGTAAATCAATTGTTTCCGTTGCAATTGGCAAAAATGGTAAAAGTAATTGATATCTCTTTTTTAAAAATTTTGGAAATTTTTGTAGAAAAGAAGTATTAACTCTTCGAATAGGAAATAATTGTTTTTTTGTTTTGAGATCATAAAACAATGAATATAGTTCGGCATCGGGAAAAATATCAGACAACATCTTAAATGTTTTTTCCGCTCCGCCGTAATTCATTAAATAGTCATTGATTATTGCAATTTTAAGCATAAAAACTATGCAGTTATTATATCTAATGTTTCTTTAGCACATTTTGGCCAGGAAAAACGTTGAACATTTTCGTATCCTCTTTTTACTAGTTCATCACTGAATGCTTGATTTCTAATAATTTTATGAATCCCCTCTGCAATTTCGGATGGTTTGTATGGATTAATCAATATTGCGCTTGGTTCGCTGTTTGTGGGGCCATAAACAATTTCTGGCATACTTGATGTGCTTGAACAAACAACGGGGGTACCAATTTTTTGTGCCTCCAATATTGGTATGCCGAAACCTTCATAAAACGAAGGAAAGACAAAAATATCAGCATTTTTCAATAAGCTCCACTTTCTTTCGTCGTTGACATATCCCGTACAAACAATTTCATCTTTCAGACTATTAGGGATGTCGTAGCCAATGTTTGGTCCAACTAAAATCAACCTATGCGGAATTTGATAATTTTGTTTTAACGTATTAAATGCTCTGATTAATCCTTTAATGTTTTTTCTTCTATCTCCCCTACCCAAATATAATATGTATTTATTGTCAGAATTATGTGCTGGTAAATAAGTGTCGCCCAATCTAGACGGAGGATCACTAACGCCATGATATACGATAAAAATTTTATTTGCATCAATTTGATAGAATTTTATTAAATCATTTTTTGTGGATTGCGACGGAACAATAATCTTATTGGCTTTTTTGGCATTTCTTTTTGTAATCCATCTCAATAATGTTCTTTTAAAAAACGAATACATTCTGGGTAATTTTTCAAACTCTAGTCCTTGAATTGTAACAATTAATTTTGTTTTCTTGCGCAAATAAGGATAGATATGTGCTGGCACAAACAGGATATCGTATTCGTTTTTGTACATTTCCCAGCCCAATCTAATAATTGTCCAGAATTTTTTAAAAGGCCAGTTTAATTGTTTTAAAACATACTCATTATTGTTTGTTTTTGATTTTTCAGCAATTTCTTTTAAGGTCTCTGTAATTTGGGGGGTTAATATAAAAAATTGATGATTTTTAAAACCATCAATCGTGGAGAGGTTACAAAGTAAACGATAAATATATTCCTCTACTCCAGTTCTTCTTTCTAATGGGATATTGATACTGATAGCCACTTTCATATAGTAAATTTACATATACCTATTTCTTACTCATTATGCTTCTTTTGTAGATCTCTAAATTTTCTAATACGATTCCCGCCCCCTTGGCCACGCAAAGCAATGGTTCTTCGGTAACATAACAAGGAACGCCCGTTGTTTTTGTAATCAGATCATCTAAGTTAGACAAAAGCGCTCCTCCGCCAGAGATAAACATGCCCCGATCCATAACATCGGACGCCAATTCTGGTGGAGTAACCTGTAAAACGTTTTTTATTGCTCTGATAATTTCTTTTAATTCTCCCGAAATTGCTTCAACAACTTCTTTGTTTGTAACTTCAATAATCTTTGGTAACCCTTCAATTAAATCTCTTCCTTTTATTTTTATACTTCCCCTTTCTGGATTTAAAATTGCACTCCCAATTTGAATTTTAATTTCTTCGGCCGTTCTATCGCCAATAGTTAGATTGTGTTTTCTTTTTATATGATCAGCAATTGCTTTATCTATTTTGTCTCCAGCCACTCTAACTGAAGACCAGGCAACAATTCCCCCCAAAGAAATAATTGCCACGTCGGTAGTTCCTCCGCCAATGTCAACAATCATATTGCCAATGGGTGAATTAATTGAAATTCCCGCTCCAATAGCCGCCAATACTGGTTGTTTGGCAATATAGGCCGATTTTGCTCCAGATTGAATTGCTGCCTCAATTACTGCTCTTCTTTCGGTAGAAGTTATTCCTGCTGGTACAGAAATTAAAACTTCTGGCCTAAATATCCTAAATTTACCACTCGCTTTATTAATAAAATATGAAAGCATGGCTTGTGTCACTCTGTAATCAGCAATCACTCCCTCACGAAGTGGTCTCGATGCAACAATCGAGTCGGGAGTGCGACCAATCATTTTTTTGGCTTCATTTCCTACGGCCAAGACCTTATTATCGTCAACAGACACAGCAACAACCGATGGTTCGTTAATAACCACTCCTTTTCCGGGAATATAAACCAACGTATTTGCTGTCCCCAAATCAATGCCTATTTTCTTTACAAACATAATTAAATCTTACTCTGTTTTTTAAATCTTGGCAACTGTTTTTAAAAGTGCTAGATTAGATTTATGACTAAAAAGACTCGCAGAATCATTTTCTATTTTTTTGTAATGATTTTTATTATTGTTGTTCCAATGATAATTTTTTATGCTTTGGGATATAGTTTTGATTTTGAAAAGAAAACAATTGTTGCTACGGGTGGAATTTATTTAAAATCAGACCCATCTAGGGCAGAGATTTATATTAATGATAAGCTCAAAACAACCACCAATAAATTAATCAAACGATTGGGTCCAAAAATATATAATGTTAAAATCGTAAAAGAGAATTTTCATCTCTGGGAAAAAGATTTAATGGTTCAACCAAATCTTGTAACTAAGGCCAACAACATTATATTGCTTCCAATTAATCCTAAAATTTCTTTGGTGGCGACGGAAAGTCAAAAATACATTTCTTTTGTTGCCGAGAAAGAGCTGGAACCATATTATATTTTAAAAAACAATCTTTATCGTACGAGTGATAAAGAATTATTAATGCAGGGCGTGGCAAACTATGTTGTTTATAGGGACGGAATTATTTATTTAGACAACGTTAGTGGAAAAATTTTAGAATTAGATCTGACTACACTAAAGTCCGCCCCAATGTTTGATCAGGTATTTCCTAATATGAATGTAGGAAAATGGATTTTATCTGACGACAACAAAAAACTGCTTTGCCAAAAAGACAAAGGAGTAGAAATTTTATGGTTAGACAACGTGACCAATAATTCTATTCCTCGGGTAAAAGGAGATTTAGACAAGATTGATTTTAATCAAACGATTAATAATGTTCTTTGGTATCCAAAAACAGACGAACATTTAATTGTCTCAACAGATAATTCAATCTTGTTTACAGAACTAGACAATCGTTTGCCACGAAACACAATAAATTATATTACCGCCGAAAATCCAGAAATAGTATACGATTTTTCAAATAAAATATTATATTTTTTAAGTCAAAACAAACTATATCAAACAGAACTATAGTTTTCCACTTTAGTCACGATCGTAGCTAAAGTTGAAGGTTTGATTTTATCAATTTTAAATAAAATAGCGGGCAGGTGTGTTCCTCCAAACACACACTGCCCGTTTTGTAACTCGTGATTGCCCTCCCCTTTTAAAACGTTGCTTGTAGCTGGGCCCTTAAAGTTGTACCCAGCTTGGTTTTTTCTACGTTGAGCTGAATTCTTCTGGTTTTGTCGACCAAGAAGTTTAGTCCAACGGTTAACCGATTGCCCTTTCCGACTTGATTGTCGAATTGGACCAACGGTCGCCACTTGTTGTCGATAGTGACGAATCCTAGTACCCATCCACCGTCTAGGTTTTTTGTGCCCTCGCGATGGACAATCCACCCAGCTTCGGCTACGAACTTCCCCTTGGTTAGGGAGACGTCGTTGCCGAGAATGAATCGTTTTCCGTCGGAAACCCGATCTCCTCCCCGGTAAACTGTCCGCCATTTGAAGGCGTCCAATCCGAAGAGCGATTTCGGGGTCCATGTTAAGCTTCCAGAAAAGTCTTTGGTTTTGTTGGGATCTTCCCAAAGAAGAAGCCCACCATTGCCATCGACTCTGGCTAATGCCCAGGTGATCTGGCCGAAATGACCAGCCACACTGATTCCCACGTCCGTGGGATAGCCCACGAAATACGGCGACTCGATTGACTGCATTGCGCCGGGCGAATACCATTGATACGCAGGATCGAAGATGCGACCCAAACAGACCTTATCGATAAGACCTGATCCAGGAACGATTTCGATACTCGCGTAAGGAAGAACCGGATTGGTGCTGCTAAAGTCCGCTTTTCCAGCATACCCCATTCGGGACTTCCCCCACGTAAAAATGTTCCCCACAGCACTTAATTGTAATCGCTTACCCCAAGACAGATTTTGTTCGGTCTTAGCTAGCGCTTTAACCTGAACCAATCCGCCGATTTGCTGGAAGTTGGTGATGTTGAAAAGTTCGAATGCCAACCTCTTTTGCTTCTGGATCTCGGGAGAAACCTTGGCAGTCGCTACGGGTTGTTCTTTGGGTGCCTGAGCTAACGCCCGAAACGGCGCAATAAAAACCCATAAAAACAATGACGATACGAATGCCGCGACCCTCGAATAGACCAGTGTTTGTTGAACTCGCTGGTCAAAGCGTTCGAGAGGCATTTTGGCCCGTTGCCAAAGCATTGCCTCTTCTTGCTCATTCAGCCACCAACTTTTTTCTTCGCGTGTGCGCATGTAAGCGCTTTTGAGTCGGAGGTAGCGTCGTAATCCGGCCGTATCGTTCGGAAAATTGGCCATCAGGCCGATAATTCCGAAAATCCAGAATCCGAAGAATTTGATGGGGCTTAAAATTACCATTTCCTTGAAAGAGATTTTTCGGATTTGGCACCGTCGGATGTAAAGCAATAAAATCGGAATTAAACTGATGGGCCAAGCGAACAAGAACATCCATTTGAAGAATTTGGCAACTTTAGCCGTGAATGCGGGATCATTAATAAGGCCATCAACCATGCCCGCTTCTTGTCGCGCTTGATTCATGGCATTGTTTAGCGCCAACATTGAAGGAGTTCCGCCAAAATCGCGTTCTTTAATTTGTTCCCGTAAGGGACCATAATTAGTGGTCCATCTTTCAGAAATTAAGGATTGTCGAGGATCAAAGCGATACTTGGTTTCCAGATCAGTTTTCAGAACATAAAGCCTGGTAAACCCTCGAGCATAATCCATGGCCGTATAGTTCTTGTCTTTCATCTTGCTCTCGGCTTGATCGTAGATGGACCGAACTTCTGCCCACCTCTCTTCGAAAAGTCTGTCCTCGATTATGGGCTTGGCCATCTGCTCCTTCACGCTGCTGACCAGCCGGTTAACGATCCCCGACCAGGGCAGAATGAGCCCAAGCAGAACAATTGTGAAAATCCAGTTCGCGAGCTTTTCCTGATTCACTTTTTTCATCATCAACCTCCTAAAAGATTTTTCTATTTAACATATTTAATTGTTAAGGTAGAATTATATAAAGTATAACATATTTTATGCTAATTTGTCAAGGCACGAATAAAAGTAAATAAAAATGCGGGCAAGCACTCCATAGTGCTTACCCGCTTTACGGTTCTGATCCTACTTCTTGATGGGAGGGTTCGCGATTTTCTCGGTGCGATGATCACTCGAAAAAGAATAGAACACACCGATTTCGCAATTCTGGATAGCTCCTCCGCCAAGAGGACCATATTCCGAAAAGATGATGCTTCTTCGGAAAATGATCTCCGAACCCACGTTGAATCGGTGATTCTTGGCGAAATGGATTGCGGCGGGACCAGTTGGAGCGCTGGCCACAACCCTCATCTTGAACGGATACATGATGTTGTCGCCGGGATTTTGGACTTCAATGAAAGCGATGCTGCCATCGGTTCGAATATTCCCAGTCGTGACCCCACGCCAGAAAACCTCGTCCAGCGTACGATCATCGATGACGACCGGATCGCCTTTCTTGGGCGAATTGTCCTTGCACCCGACGCCGATAATCGAAATCATCACCAGAACCATTGAAAGAACGAACATTTTTTTCATATCAACGCCTCCTTAGCGTTGTTGTAAGTATAGCATATTTTACGCCATTTTGTCAAGAAGCAAAAACAGACCAGTTTGTGCTAGTCTGCTTTTCCATATTAATGTATTTAATTAAGCAATTTTTCCGTTTCGGTAATTTTCGTTAAACTCTTTTAATTTTGCACCGACGATGGTGTCGCAAGTTTTTGTGCACATTCCACACAAAACACACTTTCTGATTTGCTCTTCAATTTCGGGAATTTCTGGATCTCCTGCTTTAACATTAAGAGTCTTATAACGAATAAGATTTTTGAATTGTTTTGGTCCAGTCTCCCCTTTCTTTGCGGTTACCCATGCCGGACATTTGTTTTGACAATAAGCGCATTCCATACATGGCCATTCTTCATTTCCCAGCGGTTTCATGGGAAGCTTGATGTTATCATAAATTTTATCTTTACTGAACATTGTGCTGGGATTTAAGGTGTCGTTTTGATCGAAAATTTGTTTAATCTCTTTTAGGTATTTTGTAATTTTTCCGCCCCATTGTTTTTTGATATACATACTTCTACATCTTCCGCCACCGTGTTCAGTCGAGGTTGTGCCGTCGTATTTAAAGACAGCATCATAAACTTTGTCAGCAATTTTCTTGATTGTCTTGATGTGTTCGGTTGTAGACGCTTCAATGACTGGATCAATATGAATCGTTCCTGTTCCAGCATGACCATACAAAGCAACTTGAATATTTAAATCTTTAAATATTTTTCTTAAATCTTTTAATAAATCGGGAATATCTTTAATGCGCACTCCAACGTCATCGATTGAAACCAACGGCTTAGTCGTCGGAGAAAATTTTGCCGTTAAGGGAAGTAAACATTTTCGAAGTTCCCAAATTTTTCCCATTTTATCTGCGTCTTTAATCACTTCGCCAATTAGTTTAAAGTTTTTTAATGAATTTTCAAACTCCTTTAAAGTTGCTTCGATATTTTCATCAAATTGCACAATAAACATTGCTTCGGCTTCTTTGGAAAGTCCAAGTGTTGGAAAACAACTCGAAGCCAACTCTATCGATACCTTATCGACCAACTCCACCCCCGAACAACCAAGTCGTTTAACTTCTTTAATAAAATTATCGATTTGATATAGATCAGCCAAGAATACTGCCCAAGACACTGGCTTTTCGGCTGGTTTTGGCACAACCTTTAATTTAATTTCTGTAAAAATTCCCAAAGTCCCTACGCTACCCATCATTAAATGTGCGATTAACTCATTAGTGTCAACAAATCGATCAAAAGCAGAAATATTATAAATTGAGGCATCTTGCACGTCGGCTTTTCTGTTCATAATTGCCATTGATTTTTTATCGTTTAAAATTTTTGTGCGCAGTGCCTCTAATTTTGTTTTAAATTTTTCTACACCAACGCCCGTTTCAGTATTTACGATATCTCCGTCAGCATCAACAAATTCAATTGCCAACATAAAATCATCAAGTGTGCCATATTTTACAGCCCCTCCTCCGCACGCCTTGGTGGCAACATTTCCCCCAATCATACAAGCTCTCGATGAAGCTGGCACTGGAGGCAAAAATAGGCCCTTTTCAGCTAGTTTTGCTTGCAAGTCGTCATAAATTACCCCTGGTTGAGTTTTTACGAAATCAGCCCCAATTTCAAGTACTTGATCAAAATATCTGGTAATATCTAAAATAATTCCTGGCCCAATTGCAGTTCCGGCAACAGACGTTCCGGCAGCACGACAAGTTATGCCAATTTTATTTTCTTTAGCAAATTTAACTGTTTTTTGAATATCAGTTTTTGTTTTTGGTAAAACAATTAATTCTGGAACGAATTTATATAAACTAGCATCGGTCGAATAAATCTCGCGCCAAAATCTTTGAGTTAAAATATCCCCCTCAAATTCTTTTTTAAATTCCTCAATTTTTTGTTGTGTAATCATATGATTTAATTGTATCACAAAGTAAAAATCCCGCCAAAATGCGGGACAAGCAAAAAAGAGCGAATATCGAGTGATTGGTGCCACAGAGCGATAGTGACAACAATCATTTCAGCGGGTAAATGCTCTTTTTATCTCTCCTCTGTTTTGTCCTACAAAAGCAGATTCAAGTCGGACAAAAAGCTTCCGCCTCAATTACGATATTCGCTCTTTTTTGGCTCTTATTACCAAATACGAGCATATTTATTATATGAAAACGATTTTTAAAAGTCAAGTCGCGTCAAACGCGATTAAGAATTGATTTTTTTGTATTTTTTCATGAGAGAGTTAACAACTATTCCCGATAAAATACCAATTAATGCGCCAGCGACAACATCTAACGGCCAGTGAACGCCAACATAAATTCTGGAAATTCCAACCAATATTGCGATTACAAACGCAACGATCCCCCACTTTTTATTAAAATAGAACACTGTCATTGCAATTGCAAAAAAAATCGCCGTATGTCCAGAAGGGAACGAATAATAATCTGCATTTTCTTCGACTATTTTTTTAACATTATCCATATCCACATATGGTCTGGCTGTATGGAAAATTCTTTTTATTGGTTCGGTGATTATAAAACGAGATAGAAGAACGGAAACACCTACGGAAATTGTCATTAAGCGAGTTTTACTTACAAATAATAATACGAGAAAAAATATCGCAACCACATACAACAAATAGTCGGCAAAAAACACCCCAACGAAATCAATTATTTTTGAGGTGTTTGCGAAACTATTTATTTGTTGAAAAATCATTGCATTCATAGGATTAACTCCAACGCAAGGTCGGAGCTAGAACATTATGTCTTCTTCTGCACGTTTATAATCATGAATTTCTTCTGGTGAAAACCAAAATTCTATTTCGTGTTTGGCTTCTTCTGGTGTTTCTGAGGCATGAATAAGGTTTCTCACCCCTCTTTTCCCTTTGTTTGCTGCAATTGGCGAATCAACGGAAAAATCACCTCTAATTGTTCCCATTTCCGCTAAAACAGGAAGAGTGTTGCCAGTTAATTTTCTCACCATATCAACCGCATGAATGCCTTTGATTACCATTTTAACAACCGGCCCTGAAGTTAAATAATCAATTAGCCAGCCCCTGACCATTTTACCAATCGTTTCGGCATCATCAGTTCCCACTTCGTCTTTTGTGTTGAGGCCGTATTTTTCGTAAGTATTTTTCGTTTTTCCACCTAATTTAATAATCCATTCAATGCTTTTGGGATAATGTTCGTCAATCTGTTCTCTGGTCGGCCATACCATTTCCAATGCAATAATTTTAAGTCCGCGTTTTTCAATGCGCGCAATGACTTCTCCGATCAATCCCCTTTTTACGCCGTCTGGTTTTATAATTACCACGGTTTTTTCTTCTTTTGGTTCTATCATAAAAAATTTACTTTTTTAAAGATTTATTTTCTTATTTTAGTTTATTTTAATTTTTAATGCAAATCCACCTTTTTCTCCCTTTGTGATCTTTGTACATTTTGTAGTTTTTATAGTTCAATTCATTTAATAATAATTCTAAATCATGTTTTTTCATCCAATCAAATTCCATATAAATGCTACCATTGGGTTTTAAATATTTCCTTGCGTCTTTTAAAAATTTTCTGATATACAATAAACCGTCTTCTCCTCCAAATAATGCTAAATGTGGTTCATAATCTAATACAGATTGTTGGACTAGATATTTGTTTTTGGTGGGTATGTATGGTGGGTTGGAAAATATATAATCGAATTTTTCCGAAACCCTTTGGATTCCTTTGAATACATCCGATTGTTTTACTTTGTATCGTTTCGAATCAATTTTGTTTAACTTTAAATTTAACTTGATTTGTCTTATTAAGTTTTTATCGATTTCAGCAAAAATAACCCTTGAGCTTTTTATGTGTTTTAAAATTGCAATACCAATACATCCCGAACCAGCAAAAATATCTAGTACGTCAATTTTCAATTTACAATTTACAATTTTCAATGAATTTACAATTTTCATTACCCAAAATTCGGTTTCTTTTCGAGGAATTAACGGCCCCATAGACAAATCAATTTTGCATCCCGCAAAATTGACATAACCCTTTTTATATTCAGACGGACGATTGTCCATAATTTTAAATTTTAAAACCTTTTCCAATAATAAATATTTCTCGACTTTCACTGCGACTGGCTAGTGGTTTATAGCGTTTTACGAAACTAAAATTTTGTTCCACCTTTTTGAAAAAATCTTGTATCCCCTCACCTTCAAAAATTTTACAAACAAAATTACCACCCTTAACCAAACCAACAATTGCGATCTTTAGTGCCGTTTCGCATAATTCTATTGATCTTTCAACGTCCACAGAATGATCTCCGGAAGTATTTGGCGCCATATCCGACATAATCACATCAAATTTCTTGTCTGATTTAAAAGCATTAACGTCTTGTTTTAAAAATATTGCATTTTTAGGGACTTCTGTTTTCATGTCTTGCAAATCAATTCCTGTTACCGTCCCCTTCTCTCCAATTTTTCGAGAAGCATATATTAACCATGATCCTGGAGCGCATCCTAAGTCCAGGATTTTATCATTTTTATTAATCAAATTAAATTTTTCATCAATTTGTTGAAGCTTATAAACTGAACGAGCAGGATATTTATCCTGCTTCGCTTTTAATGTATAATATTCTTCTTTTAAGTCTTGTCTGTACATATTGGTAAATTTACCATCCACCGCCACCTCCTCCACCACCACCTCCGCCAGAAAATCCACCTCCGCCAAAACCAGAAGAACTGCCAGTGTGTGATGATATGTTTTTGGAGATACTGTTTATATTAGAAACAAAATTGTCTACATCAAAAGAAGCAAGGTTCGCACCCACAAACCAAATTGGGTGATAATTTGTAAAATAATCTTCTCCATAAATTTGTTTTATTTTTTTGGTCCACTCTTTGGTTAATCCAAAAATCATTGCATATGGTAAAAACTTTTCAAAGATATTCTCTTTTTCGTTAAATTGCTGACGATATTTTTCGGCAGTATTCATATACAGTTTAAATCCTTTAATCTGCCAATTAAGTTCTGCTCCCTCTGGAGTTCTTCGTGCCATCAAATAAGAAAACACGATTAAAATAATTGCCGACGGAATTAATGCCAAGGAAAGTATTGTTAATAAGCCAGAAAAATACAATCCTAAAATAATTGCTCCAATGGTGATAAATATTTTCTGATATTTTAATCCTTGTGCGGTAATTAGTTTTTTTTCTATTAACTTATTTTTACATGCTTCGGATATTTTCTTGGCACTGGAAATAAAATTGTTTTTTAGAGACGACAACAAAACCTCCGTATGAGCTTTATAACTAAACAGTTCGCCACGAAATAATTCATCCAAGGGGTCAATTTGTCCTATTTGATCTAATTGATTTAATCGATAATCTTTTCTTTTTAGAAAAGAGGCAGGAACTTCTTCGATAGAAATTATTTTATTAACAGCCAAATTGATTATTCCCGCAGACAAATATTGATTTTTAAATTTACCACCAGACATTAATGTTCCCATTTCTAGCGGACTCAAGTTCCCGGGAATTTCAAACTCAGGAATAATCGTTTTGTGAACCCTGGGATCTTTTCCGTATTTCTTCCAAATTAAATAGCAAAGAATGAAAACAATTATTGGCAATAAAAACAATAAATATCCAGAATATTTTTCAAAAAATCCTAGTTGATATTGTGTAAAAATATTTTTAGGAAACACCACGGAAACAGTAATCCCTTGTCCTTTTCGTAGAATTTGAGCATTAAAAACCTCTAAAATACTGTTTGTGTACCATCGATAACCGGTTAAGTCGTCTAATCTGCCACCGATTTCACCGGAATATGCTTCAACTGTAGTATTGTTTCTATTAATTCCTTCTGGAAAACTTATCTTTACTCTAAAATTATCAATTTCCATTTCCCAGAAATTTCCCAGTACGTTCCAATAAAATTCATCGAATTCTGAATCGCTAAAACGAATTGTGTTTTCAACCCTATAAACTATTTTATAGTTGTTTTCGCCTATAATTGTTTTGTTCGGATCTCCAATTTTCCAAGTAATAGTATCGTTGTTTTTGATTGTCGAGTATTTGTAGGGGTTACCATCAAAATCAGTAATACTTATTAACTCTATTGGACTTAAAATTGTTTCATTCGGGGTTGTGGCTTTTATTGGTAATATTCTAAAAATTCCATGTTTATCTGGTAGGTTACCACAATCAGCAATTATGTTTTCTGTAATCAATAAAGAAGAGTCTTTATTAACGATGATTTCCGCCTGAAAATCCTTTACATACCAATCAGAAACAACGTCTCTAGCAAAAGATGTTGGTATTAATAAAAATATTCCGATAACTGTAAATAGAATGATTTTCTTCATGGTTTAATAAACTTCACCCTGTTAAATTCGCCTTCGGCGACCCGCTTCGCGGGATTTAACAGGGTTAATCTTTTCTTTCTATTGCGAAATCAATAATCTTTTGAATTAAATCGGGATAACTTATTCCCGCAACAAGCGCTGCTTTTGCCGTGTCAATTTCTTCTGATATGTCCGGGTTTGGATTAACCTCTATGGCATATAGTTTCTTTTCTTGCTCACTGTATCTAAAATCAATACGCGCATAACCACGACACCCAAAAACTTTATAACATTTTCTCGAAGTTTCCTCTATTAGTTTGTTTGTTTTTTCATCAATATTTGCTGGACAAATTGTGTTTGTGTTTTTGTAAACAATGCTTTGCTTCACCCATTTTGCACGATAACTGATAATTCTCGGTAGATGTTCGGGCATGCCAGTAAAGTCAATTTCCGCAACAGGCAAAACAATTGGTCTACGATTTCCAATTAAAGAAACTGTAAACTCCCTGCCATCAATAAATTCTTCAACCAATGCTTCTTGCTTGTGAAGATTAATGATGTGATCTACTTCTTCTCTTAATTGTTCTTCATTATTAACCACCGAACGCTCTCGAATGCCAATACTACCATCTTCTTGAATTGGTTTTACAATCATTGGGAATTTTAATTCTGGATTAAGCTTTCTTTCTGCAGATGTAAAAACCTGAAACTTGGGAGTTAAAATACCGTTATAGGTCAAAATATCTTTTGCCCTTGCCTTGTTTTGACATAAGGCAATCGTAAAATAATTGTTTCCGGTATACGGAATGTTCAAGATATCAAACATCGCTGCAACGTGTGGTTCTAGTTTTGTTTCTCCACGAAATCCCTCATCACATAAATTAAAAACAACATCTGGTTTTTCCGTTTTGATTTGTGTATAAATATCGTTGTTTAAATAAAATATTTTTGCATCGTTATTGAGATTGTTTAATATCTTTCTAATTGTTGTGGCATCTTTGACGCTCTCTCTTCCAACGCCAAAAAGATTTTCTTCTTTAATCAATTCTTCACCCTTCCCTTTGCCATTATTATTTTCGTAATATTCTTTAATATTTCTTGTTAAAATTAATATTTTCATAGTTTTCTTTCCATTGCAAAATTAACAAATTTTTGTAATAAATCCGGATAAGAAATTCCCGCGATAACCGCCGCTTTTGCCATTCCTGCGTCGTCGGAAATATCTGGATTTGGATTAATTTCTAAAACATAAAGTCTTTCCTCTTTAATGTCGTATCTAAAATCGATGCGAATATAACCAGTGCACCCAAAAACCTTGTAACATTTTCTAGCAGTTTCTTCTATTAGTTTATTTGTTTTTTCATCAATATTTGCTGGACAAATTACTGGAGTTTTTTTGTAAGCGATACTTTGTTTTACCCATTTTGCACGATAACTGACAATTTTTGGTAAATGTTCAGGCATGCCAGTGAAATCAATTTCCGCAACAGGTAAAACGGTTGGTCTACGGTTCCCAATTAAGGCAACGTTAAATTCTCTGCCATCAATAAATTCTTCGACCAATGCTTCTTGCTTGTGAAGATTAATGATGTGATCTACCTCTTCTTTCAATTGTTCTTCATTATTAACCACCGAACGCTCTCGAATGCCCACACTGCCATCCTCTCGAATTGGTTTTACAATCATTGGAAATTTTAATTCTGGATTAAGTTTTCTTTCTGCAGATGTAAAAACCTGAAACTTGGGAGTTAAAATACCGTTATAGGTCAAAATATCTTTTGCCCTTGCCTTGTTTTGACATAAGGCAATCGTAAAATAATTGTTTCCAGTATACGGAACGTTCAAAATATCAAGCATCATTGCTACATGTGGTTCGAGCGTATAATCACTACGGAAGCCGTCATCACATAAATTAAAAACAACATCTGGTTTTTCTAACTTAATTTGTTCAAAAGCATCTTCATTCGTTGGAATGACTTTAACTTCATGGTTTAATTCTGTAAATATTTTTTTAATAACCACAACATCGCTGATATTTTCTCTGCCATAAGTGTGATTAACTTGATTTGAAGACGAAACAAGGGGCAAAACGGGTTGTTGTCCGCCATTGCCATTGTTTTTATTTTTTCCTGAATCTAAATTTCTCGTTAAAATCAATACTTTCATTTTGTTTAATTACTTTTTTATTGTTCTTTTCTGATTTTTTTATTGCTAATTTTAGAGAGAAAATGCGTTATTGCCCAAAAAAGTATTATTCCAAACAATAAACCAATTTCTCCGTATTTGACATATTTTTTTAATAAATCAACCGAAAAGAAAGAAAAATATGCCAATCCGCCAATAACGCTAGTCCAAAAAACGGCAGCACAAAACATAGTTATAACGTATTTTTTGAAAGGAATCTTCGTTGCTCCAGCCCTCAATAAGACGGCGTGATGAATGCCATAGGTAAACTTAGTTATACATAATGTACTTATTGGTTTTGTCGCCAATCTTCTGTCTAGAGGACCCGTTATTTTGGCTGCTATTTTTCTAAAGAATCTAGATCTTTTTTCCAAGGTTGCACCCAATTTATACCAAACAATGTCTCCGAAAACAACTCCAATAATGGCTACCGCAATTAATATCCAAACATCCAGGTGTCCCAGGCTTGCCAAATAAAAGGCGGTGAACAAAACCACGTCACCTTCTATAAACATAAAAATGAAAATAATTACGTAAGCCAACCAACCCAAAGAAAGTATGTAATTTAAAAAAAGTAGTTCCATTCTATTTAATATTTATTTGTTTTTTCTTTCCAAAATTAAGCTTTAAAGTGATTATTTTATCCGATGAAAAAATCTTCGTTCCGATGACAACGAATATCATAAAAACAATAAATTGATAAATTATTCCATAAATAATTGGCATATAACTTCCCAAAATAATGTTTTGAGTCGCTAAAAATGGGTGGGAAAACGGAATTATATAAACGATATATCTAAGTATTGGAGAAATCGTATTTATGTCTAAAAGCAAAACTAAAAGATAAGGCAATAAGACCATTATCATTAAAGGGGTAATTGTGGCTTGAATACTTTTTATATTTTCAGACAGAATTCCTAAAATCATGGCAATTGCCAGACCCACCAATATTCCCATAAACAACGAAAGTCCAAGCAGTAAATAACCTATTGGCGTAATAATGATGCCTAGAGAGGCAAAAACGGTCATTAATCCGTCTCCCGTCGAGATTGATCCGCCCGCAATACCTTTCATATAAGAATTCATGCCAATCATATAAACTCCCGCGAGCAGAAAAGAAACCAATCCAGCGGCAATTAATTTAGCAAAAATAATCGTTTTTCTATTTATCGGAGAGCTTAAAAGGATTTCAAATGTTTTATTTTCTTTTTCTCCTGCCACCGCCATCGCTACCATTTGCGAAGCAAGAATAATTACTAAAAATAAAATTATCGGTATGAAAGTGGTTTGTTTTTTTATGTAACCCGAAACTACAGATAAAGGAATATTCGCTGTTTTGTCTTTTATGATTACAAATTCATTAGTTTTTATGGGATTTTTCAGGGTTTCCGGTTCAATGCCCGTTTTCTTTCTTGAAATCCATTCATTACTATAATAAGTATTAATTATGCTCACCGCCTTATCTAGCCCTGCATATTTTACGTCCGAGGATATGGAAAAATTCTCCGCAATTTTATAAACAATTATTGATTGGGGAATAAAATTATTTATATTTTTTTCAAAATCTTTCGAAATAATCAGTAACGATGGTATTCCATCCTTT
>Ga0172379_10001110_pt1 | contig 57754 bp, 32 predicted proteins | sample GrowelOW334metaG_FD_119756 | JGI IMG/M metagenome (GOLD analysis project Ga0172379, IMG submission 119756) | Groundwater microbial communities from an aquifer near a municipal landfill in Southern Ontario, Canada - Groundwater well OW334 metaG | ecosystem: Environmental > Aquatic > Deep... | reverse complement strand
GAAGCAGATAATATGAATATCATTTCCCAGGGAAATATAGGATCGAATTAATAAAGCATCCAGCTGAGAAAAGGCTGTTTCAAAATAACTGCAAATAAAAAAAACACCAAACATCTTAATATATTGATGTTTGGTGTTTTAGTGTTGTCTTACTAGGATAACATTTCCACAAAGTATTGCAAATTAAAAATAATCAATAAATCAAGCTATCAACATTGTATTACAAGCATTTATGTTTAATAGCAATGCAATATTATTTGCATTAATTTGAAAATAGTTGTGCAATATTGCATACAAGTTGTGCAATTTTTGTACATTTGCACAACAACATTCTAATACTGCAATTATGGCTACAATCAAAGCATTTATTCGCACTTCGACGAAAGTAAAAGATTTAGTGAATGTACGTTTCAGATTAACCGATGGTAGGTCTATTCAACTTTTCCATAAAAGTGACATAAAGGTCAACCCAAATGATTTTGACGCTAAAAACGAAACTATAAAAGCAAAAATCATCTTCGACTATAAGGCACGATCTGAATTCAATAAGAGTATTACAGACCGTAAAAACTTAATCAGCAACTTGTATCTAAATGCACCGGATAAAAGTATATTAACTTCTGATTGGTTTGAAGAGGCTATAGATAAAACTTTGCACCCTGAAAAATATATCAATCCTGAGATTGCATCAGCACCAGCATATTTAATAGCTTACATTGATAAATTTATTGAGAGAGCTCCACAGCGCAAGAAAAAGCAGACAAATACTTATGTACGAGAAAGTACTATTAAAAGCTATGTAGCTAACAGAAATAGATTAAAATCGTTTGCGGAGTTTAAAAGAAAAGAGGATTTTTTATTGTCGGATATTAACGCTGATTTCGTTTCAGAATATACTGATTTCCTTACTAATAAAACAAGAGTAGTTAAAACAAAAAAGGGTGAAGTTGTTAACGAAATTAAGCAATACACAAACAATACAATCGGGGATGCTATGAAAGCATTAAAGACCTTTTTAGCAGATGCACCCGGACACAATTTAGACTTAAAAAAGGAAATTGTTGTATATAAAGAGGAAATTGATAATGTATATCTAACTGAAACGGAATTGCAGCGATTACGTGAATATGACTTTTCCGACAAACCACATCTTGACCGTGTTCGTGATGCTTTTTTGTGTTTAGCGTGGACTTGCAGCCGGATTTCCGATATTGGTAGAATTAACAATGTAAGAAACGGAATGATATATTACAACCAACAAAAAACCAACAAAAAAGTAGTTATCCCCATGCATCCGGTTGTAAGCGAAATTCTTGATAAATACAATGGCAAAATACCAACAATCAGCGATCAAAAGTTTAATGACTATATAAAAGAGGCTTGTAAACTCGCAGGAATTGACGAGCAACACACAATTACTCGTACAGTTGGTGGTAAGCTAATTACTGAAACAATGCCGAAATATAGCCTTATTTCAAGTCATACAGGAAGGAGGTCGTTCTGCACAAACCAATATCTTCGTGAAATTGACACGTTAATGATTATGAGTATTTCCGGGCATAAGTCTGAAAAATCATTCCTTACTTACATTAAAGTGTCAGCAGAACAACACGCCGAACGAATGGCTAAAAAATGGAGTGAAATGTACAAATAAATGGAGAGTTCCTTTATATCTCATGTAACCATTTTATTGGATAGTTCCCTAAAATCGAATTATTTTTCTGTTTGTTTTTCTGACATAATTTTTAATTCTGCCAATTTCTTCAAGGTGTGTTCTATTGCAGAACTGTTTTCACGCCTATCTTCTTGGATTGGGATTACCTTAGCGGCAACATAAGGAAAAAGCTTTATCAACGCATCGATTCTTTTCTCAGGCTCTAAAGTTTTTATGTCTTCGTCCAGCCCTGTCATATTATCCATTACGATTTTCTTTATCTGTTCTCTAACAGTAGCTGTTGTACTGTTTGGTGTACCTTTTACTCGACCACCGGTTTTCATTCGTCCCATTTTCTATTGTATATTAAAAATTATCATTCTTCAAAGAAGGCTTTATTGCTTAAAAAAATTTCCGATTTTTCTTATGATTATTCGTATTGATTAAAATCTCAAAAAACCTATTTATACAAGTACAAACACTTCACTTACTTCCAATTTTGTTACTGTCTGGGTTTTCATTTTTCTATTTATTTCTACTTTAGATTATTTGACATTGATGTGAAACGAGATGAAATGCTTTGATAATACGTCGGTCATTATTCTCTCAACATTGCTGGCATCTGACTTTCTGCAGATAATTTCATCATGGACCGATAAGAAACTTATCCCAGCTTCAGCTAAATTTCTCCAAATAATTGACATAATACTGACTTCATATGATTGTAACAAATAGGCCAAATTTGAGTGCTGTTTTTCCTTTGTGTGTGGGTTTCTTGGTTCGGGTTTGCTCTTATATTCATTTATCCATGCGATCCAGCTTTCACCCTCAAATAGTTTCTGTAGGTAGTTGTTTGGCTTGCCAAAAAGTACTTCAAAAAACCTCTTTTTTGCCTCTTCCCTATTTTTCAAACTAGCCATAGTTTGGAGCATTTGATAAACATCTTTACCCTGAAATACTGCATCAGAAAAGGAATTTTTCCATATATGATCAAAAAGCACATTTGCCAACAATGTAGGTTGCATTTGTGCTACATCAAGCGAAACTGTTCCTTCTCCACAAAGGATTAAAAACGGCCTTATCTCACGGCTTAAAGAACTTACTGGGGTATGTACTCTATTGCTAAATAAATCTACAGTAAAAAATAAATCCAAATACTTTGTCCGGCATTTCAAAAACGTATTAAAATATATAGGCGCCTGAATGTCTTTGGGTAAATCCACATACATTAAAAACTGTTTCATATATTTATGTAGGTTTGATTCTAGTGCTCCCTTTTTTCTGATTAGCGATAAGTCAACTGCTCCTGGCTGTAGTACCCTGAAACGATCTTCAATCCTAAGAATAAGCCCGCGTCGCTCCATATGTTTCAGCTCTGCCAATGTCACTTTAAAAAACTTCAGTTCTCTTTCATGTAAATACACACTGTCATCTGCTTGTTGCTTCAAACGTTGCTGAAATAGCTGCTTTGTTCGTATATATGTTATAATTTTATGTTCCATTTGTTTGGTTTAGTTTAGATTAAACCATAGATTTTTAAACCGTAAATGTTTGGTTTAGTTTATCCCCTTATTTATAAGGGGTAAACCATACCATATCAGACTATCCCTTTTTACAACATACTGTAAATAGATTTATTCCCTTTTTTACACTTTGCCAAAATTCCAATATCAACTAAGTATGTAATTATATTTTTTGCTTTATTTGTTCCTGCAGTATATGCATTTTGCACACTGGATAATAAATCGCTATATTCTCGTTCATCTTGATTGATGAAAATTTTCATTTTCAAAATATCAACATGGGTTTCAGCTGTGTAATCAGATGGTTGAAAATTTTTCTTACTCTTTACCTCTTCCATTGCTTTTAAATTCTGTATCTGATCCACATCCAGCAAAAAAGGTAAACCTTCTACGTCAATTCCAAATGTAATTGGCTCAGGCTCCTTATCCCGGCACGCAATCGCCTCAATGGTTGAATATTCTTTTTGCTTCTCGTTTTGGTTAACACCTAAAACAGTTAAACTTTTATTCATTAATTCAGTACCCACGTGGCCACGTGCATTCTGATCGCTTTTATTCATGTGTAGCACGCAATTAATGTGTATATTCTTTTCACCGCTCCATTTGAGAAGCTTTGTGGTTATCATTGTAGCCTGCTCTTCATCATTTATTGAAGTGATTAAGTCTCTTATCCCATCAATATACACAAAACCCAATTCCGGAGTATTAACAATGGCATGCTCAATAATTTGTAACCTTTCGGCTGGTGTGTGCTTTCGTAACCCGTAGGCTTTAAAGTTCGGCAAATAGTCAACATTAAGCAATCGAAGTACACGCTTTGCAGCCTTTTGAGCATGATAGGCTCCTTGTTCTGTATCAAAATACAAAACCATTCTTTTGTTTTCCGGCAAAACTGCTCTGAATTTGTTTTGTATAGTACAGTTTCCTGCTAATGCTGCCAGAATAAACCCGCTTGCAAAGGTTTTACGTCCTTTAGCTTTGCCAATAGTGGTGGATATATCACCCAAATAGAAGAGGCTCTCATCACCCATATATAAGCATATGGGAGGTTTTGGCATTGCTTCACATAGATTTATCTCTGACTCTTTGAGCATTTCAGCTGTGTTAACTTCCGGTTTGAATTGCTCTATTATAAAAAATTCATTATCATTCATAATACTAAAAATTATAAAGGTCTAATTCCAAAATGAAATAAAAGGTTGAAATAAAGTATTTGAAATGCTGCAAGTATTTTGACATTAAACACCTTGTCTATTCGTTTAAAATGTCTGAGTGGGGTTACCTGCTTTGACTGCCTCTTGTTTTTCATATTAATCCCTCCCTCCGTTTAAAATTCGTTGCAAATCGGACATTCGATACATTCGTTTACCGCCAACTTCGACCGGAATAAGATAACCACGTTTTGCCCACCGGAACAAAGTTGATTGATCAACTTTTAAGAAATCGCAGGTTTCAAGCCGGGTTTTATAAGTCTCATTTTGTTGTGCGATTACTTCTGCTTCAAGTTCGGTTTTGGTCTGACTGATTAAGAATCGACCGAAGTCCATTAAATCACTTCTTTGAATTGTGACGTTGATATTTGCATCACTGTTTAATAAATCCTGAATTGCTTTCATTTTGTATTTATTGAGATTTGCTGAAACTTCAACTGCCGGCCGGTAAGTTGCTATTCCATGATGCAAATGTATGCAGTATGTTTTTCCTTATTTTTCCTGAAAAAAAAAACAAAAAAAATGCAAAGGTTTTCAGCCCCTGCATTTCAACGATAAATTTAATTCCTTAAATATCAGTCAGTTAAAAAGCTAGTCATATTTTCAATTTTCTGAACTAAATTTTTAGCGGGTTTCTCAAAATCATAATAATTTAATCCACGCTTCAAAGTTTCAAAATCTTTATGATAACCAAATTCATTATAATATGCTTCATAAATAGTATTGTTATCATTCATCAGCAATAAACCTCCATCATATAACGCCTTAAGAATTATAAATATATTTTTGGGCTTGTTCCTGTCTAATCCCTTTATCTTTTTAATTACTACATTTTTATTTTTAAAATTCAGGTAATCTGTAAGTATTTTAATTTCGTGTTCACTATTCTTTTTATTTTTTTCAGGGAGTTCGATTTTTGATTCTTTATTCTTTTGATCTTGAATGAATAATTCATCTTTAGCTGTATTAACTCCATGTTCGATTTCTACGATATCTTGCCAATAAAGTTTTCTTTCATTATTATTCCACCAAATTTCATTAGCGATTTCGCCTGTTTCTTTCAAATAGCAGGTATAATCAAGATTGTTTTTATAACCTCTATTTTGAACAAACTCCTTTTGCTTTGCAATGGACTCTAAACTGTCTTGTATCCTTCTATCTGATTCATCAGTTACAACCTCATCTCCAAACCTTATTCCACGTCCTGATTTTACACTTGCAACAACCCTATCATCTTCTGTTAGTCGATTATTGTACTGTTTTTCAATCTCATTTTTGTAGGATTTAATGATATGTTGGCACCCATCAAAATAATCTGAAAACTCAACAAAATTATCACGTTTAGCAATTTGCGCTTCTCTTTTGAAATAAGATTGATAGGAGGTTTTTTGCTCACGGTGTTCGATGTAGGCGTTTAATATAATCAGTTTGTAGTTCATAGAATTATAACTTATATTATTGATATCGTTGTTAGGCGAGATTAAAGAACTTTTTCCGATTGAGGTTTGATAGAATAAGCTTCTTTCGCAATTAAACAAATGGTTTTTTGTACTCCCTCTTTTAAAGTTAGGAACTCGATATCCCCTAATATGGATTTGCGTTTCTGGTTGTTACCAATAAATTTTTCAACATCATAATTTCTTTTCTCATTTTGCTTGATTTTGATTTTGCGTCCAATTTCAGTTTCAATAATTTCAATTAAATCAGTAATTTTATTTTCTCTGCCGGGAAGAATGTGTAAGTCTTCCTTGTACTGTTTACCTGAACTCAAAAACTCTATACATTTTGTGATAGAAGAAACAGTATCAGAAATATGGGTAAAATCAATTATCTGACCTCCGCCCTCAAGAACAAGCTCTTTGCCGTTTAACGCATTATGAATAAATTTAGGAATTACCCGATCAGGAATATCGTAAAGATTTCCATACACATTAGAAAAGCGAAGAATAAAGAAATTGTCGATATGTTTTTCTACGAGCCGTTCTCCTTCTAATTTGTAAAATCCATATATATTCAAAGGTGTTTTTTCTGCCGATTCAGAGACAGGCATCATTCTTGGTTCACCGTAAACTTCTCTGCTACTGCTAAAAATTACCCATGTGTTTTTATTCTTAGATACGCATTCAATCAAGTACTTTGTGCCAAAAAAGTTTGTATTTATACAATTTTGCTTGTCATCTTCTGCATCTTTCACCCGACTTACAGCGGCTAAATGTATTATGCCATCAAATTTGTTCTTGTTAAAATATAAATTTACTTCCTCATAACTTCTAATATCTAATTGTTGGAATTGAATTTTGTTCTTCAAATAAGTTGCATCTTCCGGAAAATCTTTAATATCAATTCCATGTATTTCAAAATCATTATCAAAGCTAATCAAATGATCTATTAAACTCCTTCCAATAAAACCTAAGGCACCAGTAATTAATATTTTTCTCATATCGTTATAATTTTTTTCCCTTGCTCGTCAATAATAATCTTATTGTTGTCCAATTGTGTTACTAACGCAAACCCATTATAAAAAGGTTCTATTATTAAATAGCGCTTAGAGTACAACTCATTGCCCTGAATGTCAATGTGGAACCAACCCTTTTCGTCTTTTGCTATAGCATATTTCTTATGAAACACACCCAAGTCAACAAATTCCTTTTGATTAATATGTTGACCGATACAATCGATGTGTATGAACTTTCCATTCTTTTTCTTTGCACAGGCAATACCATCTTTGAAATCACCGCAATAAATAAAACTCTCCGGATAAATGCGATTACCGTCTAAGTTGATATGAAAGTAGCTATTGTCAAAATCTCTGACAACACAAAGATTTTCTTGATAGTTACCTGTCCATGCAAAATTAAGTTCGTATGTCCTGATTCCCTTTTCATCAACATGAAACCAATACATCCCATCTTTGATTGCAGCCCTCTTGCAATAATATCCGAATGTCCGTTCATAACGTTGAGGGTATAAATCCTGACCATGTTGATTGATATGATACGATCCGCTGTGGTCTTTGACAGGAGCTATTCCTGGATCATGAAATTTTAATACTTCCAGAAAAACCCTGTTGAATAATAACTTTCCATTATACTCATAACCGATATTCTCAGTGTTAATTTTTATTTCTTTCCAGTTCATTTTTTCTCAAATATCAATATGGTTTGTAAATTATTTAGCTTCTCACTCCGACAATATTTAAAACGCTGATTTTGGCAAAGCCTGATATATTCATCTTCAGATCTTTCATTACTCTCGCACATTGCTGTCATATTTAACGACAACAAAGATAGTTTATCATCATGGTCATTTGAACAGTTTTCAATAACATAAAGAATGCCTTTAGAACTCAGGCTTAAGTAGCAATTTTCAATAATTAAATCTGCTTTTACATCATCCCAGTCATGTAATATTCTCGACAGAATAATGGCTTCATAATTATTTGGAATATTGTCAAAGAAGTTTCCCTGATGTTTTACAATATCCTTTACGGGAGCCTTTTCAACAACCTGTTGAAGATCAAATAAGGCACAATTCAAACGAGGGTATTGATTTTTTATACTTTGAATCGCAGCACCATAGCCACCACCAACATCAATTACTGATTTGTGAATTCCAAAGTCAATAATTGATGGTAGATTTTTATAATCATCTCTAGCATATTCATACATGGCTTTGTGGTAATCATCTAACTTTTCCGGGTAACAATTGATGTAGTCAAAAAATGATTGATTATGTAAATGTTCAAAAGAACTTTTCCCTGAAATTAAGCTGTAATCAAGGTGTTGCCATGAATCTAAATGTTCTGCAGACCAATTCATACAGGCATACTTTAGCGAAAGAGGATGATTTTCTGTCAGAAAAGATGATAAATCATTTATTTCAAATAATTGGCCTTCTTTCTTTAAAAACCCGCACTGATTCAATGCATTTAATAGTAATGCTGTTTTACAGGCGTTTAGCCTGAGAGTTAAAGCAATTTCGTCAGCGCTCTTTGGGATTATAAGCTGATCAAAGATGTTCAGTTTGCACGCCGTACTGACTGCCATATACTTCCAGTGCTCAGTAAAGAATGATTTCAGATATACGCTGTTTTCCATCAGTTGAAGAATTTTTGTTTTAGTAAAGAGATTTGCTCAGAATTTAAGCCACAATTTTGCAAATAGGCCTCTATTCCACCTTCTTTTCTGATTATTTCCAAAACCATTTCCAATCTATACACTTTCACATCAACTTCACTCGCAAGATAATCAGTATAAATAGTTTCAAGAGATGCTCCCGATAATAAATGAATCAAAGATACTAAGATCCCTGTTCTGTCTTTACCTGCAAAACAGTGGATAACAGAAGAACCTGTGATGTTTTGCAACAATGCTTCAAAGGCCTTTTTTATCTGTTCCCTACAGGCAACCGCAAAGTAATGATAAGCAATTTCTTCGTTTGTTCCGTAATGATAATCGCGCTTAAACCATTCGGGTTGATTCCAGGGATCTAACTGACATTTTACATAATTTATATCCTTTAGTGAGTCACTGAGATATGGTATTTCTTCAATTTCTCTATCTGCTCTTAAGTCGATGATAGTATTAATCTTTTTTTTCTGTATCAATGTTTTGAAATGTGGCTCATGCTGAAAAACACTTAATGTTGCTGTTCTGAATAACATTCCTGGTTTGATTAGTTTGTTATAAGTACTTACATCCCTGAAATTCCAAAAAAAATCTCTCTCATAAAACCATTCGCTAATTTCCTGAATTTCATTTAACTGATCAGGAGCAAGTATTCTAACTGAAGCGTAAAAGAAGTCCAACAGTTTTCTTTTCTTTTGATTTGCCTCAGGTAAAAACAGGCTGCCATTCACAGGATAAAACTCTTCCCTTTCTTTTTCATTCAAGGTGTTAGCAATAAAGTATTTAGGTAGAAAATTAAATCGCGTCACTCCTTTGCTCAGGTTATGAAGTTGGATCGCTACATGTAAAGCTATATTGTAAAAGAAGTAAAATTGATAGCCATCGCTTCTTTTATGCATATAGGAGCAATTTTCAAATTCGTATATGAACTTATTGATTAGTCCCTGCGCATTTTTGTATTCCGGTATTACTTCGGAATTGTTTGATAAGTTTTCAAGAAAGGTTTTTAAATTTGTTACTGATGAATTTCGTTCATACAGAATAGTTTCATTGATTGAAGTGATTTCTGAACCCAGATAGTTTCTTTTGATATCATCTTTTGAGTTACAAATAGCAAATTCCATTTTAGGTTTATTCTTAAAATACACAGCAATTTTATATCTCATATCAATATACCGTATAGCCAGTATACCTTCATCTGAGAATTCGTTTTCAATTTGTCTGATTAGTTGGTCGGGTTCAAATTTTTTGTTTATAATTACCTGTATATCCACATCGGAATTAACGCTGGCTTCGTTTCTGGCATAAGAGCCATAAAGTATTGCAGCATCTATTCCATTTATTAGTGGAAAAAATTCTTTTAGTTTGTTGATGTTTACAAAATGAGTCATGATTGGGTAGGTTTACGCATATTGCAGGTTTTACAAAGGGGAAGTTTTTTGTAGTTTTTAACCAGACTCTGATATGAATCGCTTTTCATTACTTTGGCAATGGTTGTCTGATGGATATTTCCAAAATCACCCAATGATTTACGTAAATTATCGGGTGCACAGCATGGTGAGATAGTCCCGTTAGCAGATATCCAAAGCTCTTTATTCAGGAATGGACAATAATAGTTGTCGGGCACTTCTTTTTTGTTTCCCAGACTTAATGGAATGATATTCTCGAGAATGACCTCTTTGCCGTTCTTTAACCTGTATTTTGATCTTGATTCATAAGCTGCTTCTACATGCTTATTCCATAAATTAATACTTTCCAGACTATCTTTCATTGATAATTCTTTGATTTCATCAAAATGAGTCCACAGGTGATGGCCCTTTACCCTGTCAATTCCCAGTTCTGCAGCCAGGCGTATTATGTCAGCAAGTTGGTGCATGTTATTTCTCATAAATGTTAGTTGGAAAGAAATACGACAATAATAACCGGTTTCGTTGAAATAACCATCTCTGTATGCTATCAGCTTTTTAACATTTCCTATTGACTTGCTAAAGTTCAATCCGGACATGATTTTTTCAGCCACGTCTGTGGTAGACCCGTTCCAACTAATTTTAACATCAGTTGTATTGGGAATAATCATGGCTGCCCAAACTTCAACCGGATGTTTCGGAAAAGTGCCATTGGTTGTAAGGTTTATCTTGATGTCATATTGTTTTGACAATTCATAGATTTTTTCAATGCCTTGATATAACAAGGGTTCACCCATTGTTGATGGAATGATCTCTTTTACTCCCAACTCTTTTGCCTGACGAAAAATATCTTCAAGTTTGTTAGTCTCCAACCTTCTGCTTCTGATACCGGTCTCTTTGAATAAATTCTCTTTGAAATTACTGTACTTGCTGTGCTCTTCGCACATAATGCAGCTTAAGTTGCAATCCTCCGGATTCGTATCAATAGTAATTCTCCACAACTTAGTATCTAAAAGGTCAGCATAAATAACTTCCAATTTCCGGCAATGCTCTACAATATCCGGAACTTGCCCATCAAGCGAATACATATATCCTCTTTGACCTAAAACTTTCATTTCATCCGAATTGTTGATTGCATACTTCATCTGTTCTGTTAAAGACTCAACATCCCGGTGCTTAAACAACAATCCATTTTCAAGATGACCTACATATTCTTTCATGCCGCCATAATCAGCAGTGATTACAGGCACTTTACAAGCTTGTGCTTCGTGAATCACCAATGGTGAATTCTCTCCCCAGATTGAGGGAACAACAATGCAGTCAACCTTTGAAAATACTTCATTGGCGAGATCCTGGTTCATATATTCTCCTGTAAAATGGATATCCATTTCTCTTTTCTTTGCCAATTGTTTCAAGGCAGCAGTGCTTTGACCATTATTTCTTCCATAAATCAGCAACTCTGAAGGTAAGTCTATCTTATTAAAAGCCTCAATCAACATGTTTACTCCTTTGGAAGGAATATGTGTCCCAATATATCCGAAAGTATAAACTTCCTTTTTTTTCTGTTTTACTGTCGGGGTTAAATAATGTGTTGGAAAACCATAATCAAGATATTTGATTTTCTGTTCCGGAACCCCGAAGTCGTTGACAAACCGATTCATCAAATACTTCGATGGAGCAATAAATATATTCGCTTTACTGATAACAGATTTGGCTTCAATCATGCGGTTGTGAACCCATTTTTCCCAACCTGCAAGTTCGCTATCTCTATCCTCTTCATAGCCGCTGAAATATACCTGATAGCAATCCAGCGCACATTTAGTATCATCCTGATGATGGCAAAGTTGGTTGTTGTCAGTTTTTCCGATACTTCGGGTCAGAAATTGTCCCCTGGGACACATCAGCCAGAAATCGTGCAGGGTAAAAACTATGGGTATTCTGTTTTCAACGAGCACATCTATCAGTCCTGTTGACAAGTGACTCAAATGCCCAACGTGTGCAATATCAGGTTTAATCTCTTTGAGCAATTGGGCAAAAGCCTCATCCATTTGTGCATGTCGATAACCATCTTTTCCGTTAGGATTGTTTACAAGATAGATGTCAAGGTTATTTTCTTCTTTGTGATACCGGATAGAAAAATCCGGAGCATAAGGATTTTCTTCACGTGTGAAAACTGAAACTCTGTGCTTTCGTGATAATTCATTACAGATGGATTGACTGTAAACCTCTGAACCAGCATTGTAGTTCATGGGGTAGCCGTGGATGATTTTGAGGATGTGCATATTTCTTCAAATTTGTTTGACTCTGAAAACAAATATAATCAATTTATTATTACCATTTTTACATATATAAATATCAAAATTATATTTGCAAATTTTTAATAAGATGTTGTACGCTCCCCATTTAAAATGCAAATCTAAGAGGAGACAAATTACAATATTTGACATTATATTTATTCATCACAATTGTCTGAGTTTCACTTCGGCTACGCCTTCAGTTTCACTCAGACAATTGTGGTGTTCTGTTTTTTTGATCATACTGTAATTCACCGGAGGCATTCCACCCAGAGGATCATGGGATGTGAAGTCGTAGTTTCATAATGACTTATGTTATAATCAAGAAGATTTAATCAAACACATTGACTAAATTGTTGCTTTAGTTTCAAATAAATGGCATCTCCTGATCCACGTACCTGCCCAATAAAGTTGATGTAACCTCCCAGTCGGTTTTTAAATCTATTCATGATTAAAAATGGATCGTATTTTTGAAACTTGATTTTGTGATGTTTATATGCAGCCTGTTGCAAACCATTCAGTTGCCAATCGTGCATCATTGCTCGAACCTTGCGTATCAGTTTTCTGTCCACATTTACCTTCTCATTAACTATCAGTCCGGTTACCATTTGCTTGCTATTGGAAGCTTTCAACCATATTTTTCTCCTATTAACTTCAAACTGATTCAGCTGGATGATGGTACAAATTTCTTCCACAATATACCGATCAATCGGTTCGTTCGACGAAAAAGTCAAATCATCGGCATATCGTGTATAAGTCAGGTTATTTACTTTACAATAATTCATGAGATTTTCATCCAGCTGCATGCAAATCATATTAGAAATAACAGGTGAACTGGGAGCACCAGTTGGCAATTCTCCTTTGAAGGTTGTCAGCAAGGTGAGTGCGGTAGCAATCTGTTCCGAAAAATCAAAACATTCAGATAGTAATAATTCTTTTACCCGATAAGCCTTTATACTGGAAAAAAAATCTTTCAAATCAATATTCAGCACCTGCTTTTTTTGCGTATGTTCCATCGCATTCTGAACGATATTTGCTTGTGCTGGATGCTTTGTGGTTGTTTTCGTGAAACCATGACTTACAGAAGGTTTTATGTCTGCATAATAGGTTTGCAGTAAAGTGTTTATTCTATTCTGAATAAGTGACAATTGTACCTCCGGTGCCGATATTTTCCGAAGCCCTCCATTTCTTTTTTTTATTTTAAAGACACGATACTTTGGAACATTTAACACCTCCTGAATGGTTATAAAGTCGGTATCCAGCAGCTTACTAAGCTGTAATGGAGTACGAACTGATAGGAAAGAAATCGCATCGTATTGTTGTCTTCTTAGATGTCTAAGAAAATAAGGAACAGAACTATATAAGGAATAATTCTCTACCACCTTCTGCATTTTATCTGTTCTTGAAAATTCCAGATAGTCCATAAAACAAGTATAAAAAAAATTGAACCGTTGTTTATTATCTTTTCTTCAAACAGCGGCGCGAAGCAGAGCTTCGTCGCCGCACTCAATGCGAAGCATTGAATGCTATCCTATTGGGAAATGGGTTGCAGGTACACAACCACAAGTCTAAGAAATGTGACTCATAATATTTTGACAACGGTCCAATTTTGTGGGTTAACATTAAAATGGAGGTTTAATTTCTGATAATCTGTCATTATCAAAGTTAAATAACTGGGATGATTCGTAGTCCAATTGCACTAAAGCTGTTTTATTTTCATTGTATTTTAAATTAAAATCTGCCAATGGACCAAATTCATTCTTTACCAGGAGCACTAAAAGTTTACCCACCAATGAATTACCCATTTCATCTTCAATAAATTTATAATTATCTGGACGATGTAGTAGAAATACTTTGTCGGCTTCCTGCTCGATACTTCCACTGTCACGTAAATCAGACAACACCGGCTTCTTTCCTTCCAAACCTGATCTGTATTCAAGAGTTCTGCTCAAGTGACTTCCTGCTACCAAACAAACATCGAGTTCTCTTGCAATTCTCTTAAGTTCTGAATTAACGTAGCTTATTTCAATTTCCCTGCGATTTTTACTGCTAAAACCGGGATTAATCGACTGCAACGAATCAAAGAAAATGACCTTTGTGTGATTCTCTTTTACATGTTTCTCACATAGCAGGCGAAACTCTGTAATGGTACTGTTTGAATCAGTGTTAACAATTAACTGAAGGGCAGATAAATCTAATTCTAATTTACTTAAACGCTCTTTTTCGATGCTGTTTAGTAATTGCTTCAGTAGATGGTCGGTTTGAATCCCACTCAACAATGAAAGAACCCTGGCTGTAATAACTTCAGGTTTATCGTCTAAACTAACATATAACACCGGGGATTTGGTTGAGAAATTACAAGCCAGCTGGAGTAGGAATAAGTTCAAACTATTGCCTGGTCGTGCACCTACAACAACATATTCTCCAGGCATAAAACCATCAACTATATTGTCAATGTTACTAAATCCGGTTGGGATGAATCTTTTATTGAAATCAGAAGATAAAAATGAAGATTTAGATTGAATATACAATTCCATTATACTTTGACTTTCGATCAATTGCTTCTGCTTGAGTTCCTCCTCCGCGAGAATTTCATGCAACTGCTGCAACAATGCTGTCTCTTCAATTTCTATCTGAAGTAATGTCTGAATGCGATTAAAAAGTGGACCTGACATATGATTCTTTCGTTTAGTAAATGTAAAATCGCCTGTTTATGAACTATTCATCAGTTAAATTCATCAGTCCAAATGTAGAATATTTAAGGTTAACCGGAAAATTGAAAGCACAATATTTTGAGAAAAGTTATCAACAAAAAAGATGTATAGAAGTTCAATAAGGTTTTAAACAAAAATCTGTAGAATCAGTGAATAATATTAAATTTGCAGACAATGAATACAAAATACCTGAGCATTGTTGGTTAGAATGTTATTTTTTTGTATCATTCAATTCACTATCTTTGAATTGTTAATAGCCAAAAAAATCTGACATCCATGGAATATAATCAAAAACACAGTACATACAACTCTACACTTATCTATGTTGAAAATTCATACAATGTAGATTTCAATAACATTATTGCAGCGAATTACAACTCAATTAACCAACAGCTGAGATACCGGAACATCCAATTCCTATACCTGCCACTGCTGATGAAAAATCATGAATATCGTGAGATTTTAGGCTATAACAGACCTTATTTAGCGCAAACAATTGACCCGGAGCAAATCAGCGGTATTTATTCCGGGTTAAAAAATCGCTTGTCTGATAAAATAACAGATGAAGGGCTTATATGGATTAATAAAAACAAACAGCTTACTTCAGGCTTTTTTGGTTTTCAACTGGATAAGGACAAATCCATACTCAGCCAGATTAAACATTATGCTGATTGGATTGATAAACAAACCATTCTTCTTCAAGCTGAAGAACCAAGAGTGATGTGTAAGAAAATTCGGGATTATGATAATGAAGCGCCTCTTTTTAAAAGACCTTTCAACTCAGATTCAAGAAAATCACAAACAAACTTCGATAAAACTCCACTTCTCAGGCAAATCCGAATAATTGATGATCCGGACGAAAATTTTAATATTGATGCTTTTAAGCTGGCGGATGAAATCATATTCAAAATACAGCAATTGAAAGAGACCGGTTCGATACAGTTGCTGGATGATATCATTGAAGAAGTGCTGAATGTCAGGAACAAACTCAGCTCCCTTTTTATCACCAACGACTACCGGATATTTATGAAGGATTACAATATGAAGGAGGTTGAGATGTCTCCTCTGCCCAAAGCTCTTTATTTTTTGTTTTTGAGGCATCCCGAAGGAATCCTGTTTAAACATCTTCAAAATTACAGGGATGAACTGATGACGATTTACAAGAACGTGACTACTTTCGTGGACATTGACAGGGCTATGGAGAGTATCAATGCCATGACAGATCCATGCAATAACTCCATTAACGAGAATTGCTCACGCATCCGGGCAGCTTTCCTTCGGGTGATAAAAGACGAGTTGGCTTTGAATTACTATATCACAGGAAGGAAAGGCGAGCCAAAAGGGATTATACTAAATCGTAGCTTAGTGACTTATCAATAAAAAATCGCTGCAAGCCTTGCCGAAATCCATAATTGATTTATAAGTCATTTAACTTTGTTGCATCACTTAAAAAACAACAAAGTATGGAAACAAATTTTCTAAAAATCGTATTCGTTATCGACGAAAGCGGATCGATGCAAGGCAGCAATTCAGATGTGACTGGTGGCTTCAACAGCTACATCGACCGTCACCGCAACGAACCCGATGCAAGGGTCAATGTCTCCCTTTACAAATTCAATCAAGTCATCACGAAAGTCATTGCCAACAAGCCGGTAAAGGAAGTAGCCAACCTTAAGAATGAAGATTATTCACCCAATGGTTTTACAGCTCTTTACGATGCCATCGGACAAGCCATTACCGACACCGACGGACTGGTTGAATCACTTCCACAAGCCAAACGACCTACCACTATTATGATGGTGATTATCACCGACGGACATGAGAATGCATCCCGCGAATACAGCTCCTCTGCCCTGAAATCAACCATTGCTACACACGAAAGATTGCTCAATTGGAAATTCATCTATCTGGGTGCCGACCTGAACAACTTTGCTGATGCCGAACAATTAGGTATCAACAACCACATTGTATTCAAAAAGAAAAATATGTCCTCGAAATTCGATCGCATTGCCGATGCCGGAATAAAATATAGTCTTACCTGTGAAGAAGAACTTGACACTGATGGATTATTGAATAAATTGAAGGACTAAATAAATACTAGTGATATGCATTCACTTAAAAACTAAATAATCATGGCTCGAAACACGGATATCGAACAAATTTTATTTCCGGTTGAACTTAGACCGGTTTATGTAGATGGTAGCAAACACCCAACTAAAGGATATAAAGCAGTAGTAGGCACATTTAACAATTCGGGTTATTTGTTTAGAGAAGAACAAGTATTATCTATTGTCACTGATAACTATGTGCTAATACCAAACAAAGTAGCTTTGGAGATGGCTATAGATATTCATAGTCGTTTATTTCCAGGAGGAACGTCCGATTCGTTTGAAATTTTCAACATTATAACGCCCAGTACAATGGGTTCATGTCACATTGATATCATTGACAAGAATTATACTCTTAACATCCTAAAGCAAGAAGTATATGTGCCGTTTGTGAGAATCCAGAACAGTTATAACAAGACCATGCCACTCCGCTTTCTGGTAGGTTTCTGTCGTTCAATTTGTTCGAATGGAGTCATCTTTGATGATAACAGCATCTCGATTAATTTACCTCACACAAAAAGTCACTTCAATAGTTTTAACATTGATAACATTGATACAAAATGGCTGAAAAAATTTGAAGCTGATTTTATCAATAAAACAAACAAAGCGGATAAAATCACTATCCCGGAAAAGGTATTTGTTCCCCTGGCAGCCAAAGCACTTAATCTCCAATTTACATTCGACGAAAAAGATACGTATAAAAATGCTTTAGTAAAGGAGAAATTGGAACAATTTACACACATAATGCAAGAATATACTGATAGATACGTACGCAAAGAAAAATTCGGAGAAACCGCTTATGCCTTCTTTAATGTAATTACTGACTATGCCAGTAACTATCCACACCTTCAGGCAAGATCCACGCACACCATGCAAAACCGATGTGGAAACTGGTTGTCGGAGTTTTGTCAGAGGCAGCATGGTAGGTCCATTGATTGGAAAGAAGAGTTGAGGGGGTATGAACAGTTAATTAAATAAATTAAAGCATTATTGATAAAAACGCTTTTTTTCTTTATATCCACATCATTAGTTTCCCGAAATAATTCACTATTTTTGACATTTAAAAATTTAATCTGATACTTTCTGTTTATTATGACAGTTCACACCCACAACATTGCCGCCGGCATACGCTTAACCATTAGAAATGAAGATTTTTTAGTTACGGATGTCCGGAAGGATATTGTGGAAGCAGAAGGCATCACCGAACTCGTCAAAGGCATGAAGTTTACCTTCGACCTGAGTCTGGAAAACTACGAAGTGATTACCCCGGAAACTACCCGTCTGGTGGCAGATACTACCAACGGATACCGCAAAACGAAACTGTTTGTTGAAACGGTACTTCGCAATTCTTCTTTTTTTTTCGAAGGCATTGAAATTGCCGGCAAAGCAGCCATTCGCCCCAACAACTACCAGTTTGTGCCGACCATCAAAGCCTTGTCGCTGACACGTCCCCGCATTCTCATCGCCGATGGTGTCGGACTGGGTAAAACCATTCAGGTGGGTATTTTTCTTACCGAGATGATTCGTCGCGGCAAAGGGCAACGCATTCTGGTGGTGACTCCCAAAGCTATTTTGTCGCAGTTTCAGCAGGAAATCTGGGCACGTTTTTCTATTCCATTGGTGCGCCTCGATAGTCAGGGTGTCGATCGGATCAATGCCACCATTCCTTCCAACAAGAATCCGTTTGATTATTACGATAAGATCATCATCTCCATCGATACGCTGAAGAACAATGGAAAGTTTCGCCATTTTCTTGAAAAGATAAAATGGGATATCATCGCCATCGACGAATGCCATACGGTTGCCAACGAAGGCAGTCAGCGCGGTGAGCTGGCCGAATTTCTGTCGCGCCGCACTGAATCGCTGGTGCTTACATCGGCCACTCCCCACAACGGCAAGAAAAAGAATTTCGCCAACCTGATTCGCATGATTGACCCGACGGCCATTCCCTACAATGGTGAGTTTACTCCGGATGATATTCGTCCGTTGTTTGTGCGAAGATTCAAAAAAGATATTGAAAATGAAGTGGGCGACTCCTTTCGCGATCGGGTAACGACCAGTCTGCACAGTAAACTTTTCGAATCAGAGGAAATGGTGCTGGAGCAACTGCAGCAGGCCCGCGAAAAAGCATTCAGTGAATCGGGTGGCAACATGAACAACGGTGCCCTGCTGTTTAGCATCGGATTGTTCAAAGCCTATATGTCGTCGCCGGCTGCCTTCCTCGAAACCATCGAAAACCGGTTGTCCAAGGAATTGGATGATGATTCAACCACTGAATTTCTAAACCAACTTAAACAGCAAACGCTACAAATTCTGGATAAACAGGAAGATGGAAAATTAGCTGAACTTATCGGCAATCTTACTTCAAAAGGCTGGAAAGGACGTAAGCAGGACGATCGCATCATCATTTTTGCCGAACGCCGCCAAACGCTCGATTATTTAGAAACCAAACTCAAAAAGCATTTCAATATCAACGATGAAGCAGTTGTGCAGTTCAACGGCAGCTTGTCCGACACCGACCAACAAGCCATCATTGACGATTTTTCGAAAGAAGACAGTCCCGTGCGGCTTTTTCTCTCGTCAGATGCCGGTAGTCAGGGGGTGAACCTGCATTACCATTGCCACATCATGTTCAATTACGATATCCCCTGGTCGATTATTACCCTCGAACAGCGAAATGGTCGCATCGACAGGTTCGGACAAACCAACACTCCATGCATCTATTACCTGATTTCGAAATCGGACAAGCCGGCCATCAAAGCCGATTTTCGCATTCTCGACAAGCTGAAAGAAAAAGAAGAAGAGGTGTACAAAACGCTGGGCGATGCTGCCAGTCTGTGGATGTTGTACGACACCTCCAAGGAAGAAAAACTGATTACCAAAGCCTTTGTGGAGGGGGATGCTTCTCTGCTCGATAAAAAACAAAAGGACGATGAGGTGGATTGGGACGAAATCATGAATATTTTCGATAGCGAACCAGTCACAGAGAGCCTGTTCGAAGAAGCCCAGAGTTCGTTCTACAGCAGCGATTTCGATTATTATGCATCGCTGGTTGATGAGTTGAAAACCATCAATACGGCGCTGAAAGATCAGATCCTTGTCGACCGCTTCGACCAAACCCTCGAATTTGTGCAAACCGATGAGTTGTGCGGCAGGAATGGCGAGATTACCGGGGTGCTCTACGACATCCCCCGCGAGGCTTTTCCGGTTAGGAACGATACTTTTAAACTCACCTGCGATAAGGAAGTGGTGGAAAAATCGATCGAGAAGGCCCGCAAGAAAGAAGGATGGCCGGCACAGCAACTGCTCTACGATATGCATCCGCTGGCACGCTGGCTGCAATTCAAAATTCTGGCACGTATCGACAAGGGCAATGCGCCGGTGGTACGACTGCGCAGTCCGCTGCCCGAAAAATCGGCCTGGTTTGTTTTTCAGGGAATAACTTCGAACGGACAGGGACAACCAATCCTGTCGAAGGCCTTTGTGATCGGGCGGTCGTTTATCCAAGCTCCCATCGGCAACATGGACAGCTTCGATGAGTTCGTGAGTCATTTCCGCTTGTTCGACGACTTACCAACACTTGAAATAGATCCTGTTCATATTGATAACATGCAGGCCATGCTGCCCGATGTAGTGAAGTCGGCCAAACAGCTTTACACCCTCGACCTGCAGGGCAACCTGTCCGACGAGATCGAAGAAAAACTTAGCATCTACGAAGCCAAACTCAACAAGTGGCTGAAAGATTCTGAACTGCAGCTCGAAATTCAGTTTGGGGAGGTAGAAAGCGGCATTGTGAAGTCGCACAAGGACCGCCGCCGCAAAGACATTGAATATGTGCACGAGCAAACCCTGAAGTTTTACGAAAGTTATTTTCAATTGGATAACGACCCATATTTACGGTTGTTAGCTGTTTTCTTTAATGCTTAAAAAGTAAAATGAATCTACAAAAAAGAATGGAAAATGATAACAGAAAACCATATTCGATTGTTGCAGATAGGGCGAGGATGATATTTAAAGTGTGATTTCAATAATGTATAAAAAGAGTGCTAAATAATAAACTATAAAAAAATACCATGACAGAAGAAAAACAGTATTTAAATCCTGAAGGATTTAAATACGCTTTAAATCAAATTAACGATGGGTTCGTATTTGAAAACTTTGCTTTAAGCTTCTTACCTGTGATTATGGGATATGATTTTTCTCCAGTTGGTGGTGTAAAAGATAAAGGTATTGATGGATTAAATTATTTGTATTCAAAAACAGGTTATGAAAAGTTAGTTTTCCAATTGTCAACAGAATTAAATACAGCTGGCAAGATTGAGAATTCGTTACAAAAATTGATTCATAATAATATACCATTCGATTCGCTGACATATGTTACGAATAGAACTGTCATCAATAAAGATACAATAATTGACAATTTGTTCGATAAATATAAAAAATCCATAAGAATCTTTGATCAAAATTGGTTTGTGACACATGCAAATCATTCTCATGCTACAGTAAACTGTTATTATACATTTATTGATAGTTATTTACATGAGTTTAATAAGCCTGGTAAATCAGTTGTTATTAGCAATTTAGTTGGCAATACCGCATTATTTGTTTTCCTACGTCAACAGTTAGACAATAACCGAGAGGATATAAAACTTGACAGTTTATTGGCTGACACATTAATTCTTTTTGGATTAGAAGGTACTGATCCGGATAAAGATATTTTAAGAACTAAAGAAGAATTATATGAAAAGATTAAAGACTACGTGAAATTTGACCCAAGAATACTTCGTGATACTATTGATGATAGATTGTTAGTATTATCAACAAAACCCAGAAAAATTAAATATCATTCAGCCAAGCAGGGATACTGTTTGCCTTTTGAAACAAGAGTTGAAATTCAAAACAGAAATCTTTCTGATGCTCAATTGATGGTAACTTTTTACGAGCAAACAACAAACATTGTTAAGAAATATCTGAAGGATGAGGTAGTTGTCGTTAGAGACTTGACAAGCTTAATTGATGAGGTAATACATCAAATTTTTTATCAACAAGGTTTAGAATTTTCAAATTACATGTTACACGGAAAAAGTCAAGAAGTAATAGAAAAAGATTTGCAAGAAGTTATAAATCTTGTTGTAGATAAAAGTACTGTTGTAGATAAGAATAAAGAGAAAGTGAAAATTGGTTTACTTATGTCAATTCGTGATATAGTTTATAACGGAACAGTTGAACAAAAAAAGTATTTTAGAAGCCTTTCGAATACTTATATGATGATGTTTTTATTGCAATGGAATCCCCAAATTGCAACTTATTTTGAAGCTATGGCTTCAAAATTAGAAATTTATGTGTGTACATCGATACTTATTCCAGCACTCTCTGAATACTATTTGGATAATGACAACAAAAGACATTGGAATTTACTAAAAGCTGCAAATAACGCCGGGATTAAGTTGTATGTAAGTGACGCCATCATTGATGAGTTGAAAAACCATTTTTACATGCTAAGGAGTAAATATGATAGTTTATTTCGCCTTAACGAGCATATTTATCTTAACAGTGAGAGTGAGACGATGTATATAGATGAAATAATGTTACGAGCATATATATACGCAAAAACACAGAATAAGGTTTTTAACTTTGAAGACTTTCTTAGTGGTTTTGTAGATCCAGATTTGCGAACTGTTAAGGATGATTTAATCACATATTTAAGAAGTGAATTTGGGATATTTTATTCAAACGATGAATCCCTTAAAATAAAGATTGACGAGGAGGAGCAATATGACTTAACTGAACGCCTTCGAGTTAATAAAAGTCAGAAAAGAGCGGAGACAGATTCGAAAATTATTTTATCAATATACAAACTAAGAGAAAAAAATAATGAGAGTGCAACTTCTGGCATATTTGGCTTTAAAACATGGTGGCTTTCAAAAGATTCCACAACTTTTAGAGCTGTGACAGATGTTTTTGGTGACAAATATCCTGTTAGTTGCTATATAAGGCCAGATTTTCTGTATAATTATATAACATTAGCTCCCAAAAAAAGTGAGGTTGACGATATGTATCGAGAAGTTTTTCCGAGTCTTTTAGGAGTGAATCTTAGCTTCCATTTGCCCCCAGAGGTAACAGATTTTGTACAAGAAAGAATCGCCGAACATGGAACAAAAAATCCATCAAGACTAACTGCAATACTTGCAAGACTTTCAGAAAAATTAAAATCTGACCCGACAATTAGAAATCGAAAATCAGTCAAATCTTTTTGGGACGAAGAACAAAAAAGACTTATAAAAGAAGGAAAGTAATAAGTACAAAAACATGTAGTTCGGCGGCCTACCTACCGACCGATTCTTTTTCAACAGTTTGAAAGGTCAAGTTATGACATCGGCAGCAAACATAAAAATTTTAACGAAATTCTCACGTCAGATAACATGAAATTCATTCAAAACATAGGCGACTACTATTCTCAGCATTTCTTTGCCGACGACTTTCAGCGTAAAGTTTTCGACAAGGCCGGATACGTAACTCAGAAAAAAGCCGACGATGCCTCCGCTGCCGATAACCACATCAGCGTGCTCAACAGCCGTATCCTGCCCCTGCGCGAAAAGTACTACCGCTTCAAAAACGATTTGCTGCAACTGAAACGCGAAAAGGACAAGGTGAAACGTACCCACGATTTTCATGGCGAACTGCTTCACGCGCTCGGGTATGTCAATGGCACGCCGACCTACAGTCAGCCGGTGTACCTCAACGAGAAAGGGTGCGTGCCCGTGCGACTCAGCTACAGCAAGGGCGAAAAACCCTACCTCTTTGTGATGGAGATGAAAGCCATTGTGAACGAGGGCGATCAGGAAACCGATGGCATTTACGAACAGGTGTGGACCCGTGCCGATTGGGAACTGGTGTTTCCCGCCACCTGGGGCGAAGTGAGTTTCCATCCCGATGTGGTGCGCGATGCGCTTTCCGAACTGTTTCTGTTGCCCGAAGACGAACGCCCGGTGTATGTGCTGCTGCTGGCCGGAGCAAAGATTTTCCTCATTCATTATGAAAAATGGAAATACGATAGTTTCCTGCTCTTCGACCTCGAAGAATTGTTTGTGGAAGCCCGTACCGACAAGGATTTTCCGGCTTTGTTCTATGCCCTGCTCACCAAATCCAATTTCCTGAGCAGTACCGACAGTCTGTTGCAAACCCTCGACGAAGATGCCCATAAAGCGGCCTATGGGGTCACGCAAAACCTGAAGAATGCCGTAATTTTTGCCGTCGAAAGTTTAGCCAACGAAGCCATCTGGTTCAAAAAACATCAGGCTAAATCGTTGGCTGAAAATGATACCATCGAAAAGCTGATGGCCGACGAGCGATTTGCCCGGGAGCTGAAAGATGAATGCCTGTCGCTGGTGTATCGCCTGCTCTTTTTGTTTTATGCCGAAGCACGCGAAGACCTGGAAATTCTTCCGGTAAAAGATAAAACTTATCAAAAAGGCTACAGCCTGGAGATGCTGCGCGACTTAGAAATGATTGCGCTCACTACCGAATCGTCGCGCAACGGCGATTTCATCTCGCAAAGCCTGTGGAAACTGTTCGACTACCTGCACAAGGGTGTGAAAACCGAAAACGGCTTCAGCATGAAACCCTTAGACTCGCCGCTGTTCGATAACAAAGAACTGCGCCTGCTCACGGGCGTGCAGTTTCGCAATGTGGTGCTGCAGGAAATCATCAAGCGCCTCTCGGTAAGCAAAGGCGTGCGCGGTCAACGTCCCGGGCGAATCTCCTATGCCAACTTAGGAATCAATCAGTTGGGAAGTGTGTACGAAAGTTTGCTGGCCTTCAACGGCTTCTTTGCTACCGAAACCCTGATTGAAGTGAAGAAAGCCGACGATGCTGATGGTAAAGAAGGCACTTTTTTGGTACCACTCTCTCGGCGAGATGAGTTTAGTGAAGATGAAATTCTGAAAGATCCAGAGAATCCGCTATTCGACAAGCAGATACCGAAGGGACAGTTTGTGTACCGCCTCAACGGGCGCGACCGCAAGAAGTCGGCCTCGTTTTATACCCCCGAAGTACTCACCCAAACGACCGTAAAATACACGCTGAAAGGCATCATCGACAAACTGAAAGCCCGTCAGGAAGCCGGAGAAGACTGTGCCAACGAACTGCTGAAGCTCAAAATTCTGGAGCCAGCCATGGGAGCTGCCGCTTTTCAGAATGAAGTGATTAACCAGTTGGCGGTGATGTACCTGGAGCTGAAAGAAACCGAAGAAGTGCGGCGCGGACGCAAGCGCATTGTGCCGGGCAACTACACCGACGAACTGCAAAAGGTAAAAGCCTACATAGCCGCCAACAATGTGTATGGCGTCGATTTAAATCCGACGGCTGTGGAGCTGGGCAAACTATCGCTTTGGCTCAACTGCATGCACCGCAACATGGAAACGCCCTTCTTCGCGCATCGTCTCGGTGTGGGAAATGCCGTGGTGGGTTGCTGGTTGAAAGTCTATGACCAAAAAGATGTGAATGTGGAATATCCTGCCGGCACATCTCCCGGCAAAAACGCCAAACCGGTAGCCAAAGCCTGGTGGACCAAAGCCCCCAAGCGCATCAACTGGCTGAAAGATGGCAGTCTGAACCGCAAGCCGCATCAGTATTATCATTTTCTGTTGCCCGACGAAAACATGCTGGCATCGGCAGGCATTGGGTTGATAAAGAGTGAATTTAGCGAAGCACAGAAAAAAGCAGTCGCCGAATGGAAAGTGGAGATGAAAAAACCGCTCAATGCCGACGAATGCAAGAAGTTAGAGAAAATCTGCAAGGTAATCGACACCCTGCTGGTGGAGCACAGCAAACAGATACAGGGTATCATCAAAGACACCACCAGCATTTACAAGGTGTATGGCATGGACGAGCAGCAAACCGCGCTGAAAGGCTACGACGAAAAGGAGCACCTCACCTGCAGTCTGAACGCCCGCAATTCACCCTTCTACAAGCTGCGCACCGTGATGGACTACTGGTGCAGTCTGTGGTTTTGGGATGCCCGTCAGGTAGCCGACCTGCCCACCCGCGACCAGTGGTACAACGAAGTAGAAAACATCCTTGGCGTTGACCTCCGCCACCTCGACGAAAACGCCGATGCCCGCGCCATCCTCGAAAACATCTGGCAAAACGCCGGCGACCGTTCCCTGCTGTTCAGCACTGCCGACCGCCTGCAGGTGGTAGAAGCATTGCGCGAACAACACCGCTTTTTCCACCACGAGCTGGAGTTTTTGGAAGTGTTTAAGGAAAGAGGTGGGTTTGATGTGGTGGTGGGAAATCCGCCGTGGTTGAAACTGCAATTTGAAGAAAAAGATATCATTGCAGAGTTATTTCCCGAAGTTTCTATCCGGAAAACCACAGCGCCACAAGTGCGTAAATTGCAGGAATCGTATTTGGCGGTACCGACACAGCAAGCAGCTTATTTTGCAGAAAATATTGGAATTGAAAGTTCGGCTTTGTTTATGAATGCCGTGCAAAATTATCCTTTGCTGAAAGGGCAACAAACCAATTTGTACAAATGTGTGCTTGAAAATGGATTTTCACTTACTTCGCCGCAGGGTTTTATGGGATTGTTGCATCCGGAAGGAGTGTATGATGATCCGAATGGGCAGCCATTGAGGAAAGAAATGTATATGCGGTTGAGGTATCATTTTCAGTTCACAAATGAATTTACGTTATTTTCGGAAGTACATCACAACACTGTTTTTGGAATTCAAATTTATTCTGGTAATAAATCTGAGATTTCATTTCATTCAATTTCAAATCTTTTCCACCCGTCAACTATTGACTCCTGTTTTATTCAAAATCAAAATGGGATTGCAGGTGGTGTCAAAATAAAAGACGAGAATTCAGGAAAATATATTTGGAATATCCAACCACATTCAGACAGAGTAGTTCATTTTAATGATAAAGTCCTAAATATTTTAGCTAAAACGTTTGAAGATTCAAAGATTGGTGATACAGCAAAATTGGTTTGTGTACATACTGAATCTATTGTAAAAGTGTTGGAAAAACTAAGTGGGTTTAAAACTTCTGTACAACATTTTGAGAATAAAATGACACTATGTTGGAACGAAGTGGCAGCAATTAATTCAAACGATATAAAAAGAGAAACAAAATACCCTATAATTGTTAACAATGAGATGATTTATAGTGGTCCGCATTTTTTTGTCTCAAATCCGCTATATAAAAATCCAACTGAAATTTGCACTTTAAATTCTGATTATAATATTATTGACCATTGTCGTATTTCTGAAGATTTTGTAGCAAGAACTAATTATACTCCTAATGCCAACCCACAAGTTTTTAATGAAATAATAAAGGGATTTAAATCTAAGGTTCAAAACAATGCTGGAAATGATTATTACGATAATTGGATTGATTATTACAAAATTGGATTTCGAAAAATGCTTAGTCAAGCCGGTGAACGGACACTAATTGGCGCAATATTGATACCTAAATCCTCCCACATAGATGGGGTTAATTCTGTTATATTTCGTAATACAAATAACCTAATTGAGTGCGCTGGCATGTCTGCATCTTTAGTGTTAGATTTTTTTCTTAAAACAATTGGAGCCGCAAATCTTCATAATAATAGAATTGAAGGTTTTCCCTTAGGCATTTCCCCCAAATACAAACCCCAGCTCTTTATCCGCACCCTCATGCTCAACTGTCTCAACAAATACTACGCACCCTTGTGGGAAGAAAGCTGGCAGGAAGCTTACAAGCACGACAGTTGGAGCAAGGCCGACAGTCGGTTGAAACCCTTCAACACCCTTACACCCGAGTGGCAGTGGAGTTCACCCCTGCGTAACTGGTACGAGCGCAGGTGGGCATTGGTCGAAATCGACGTCATCACCGCCATGGCATTGGGTCTCACGCTGGATGAGTTGATATTGATTTACAACGTACAGTTCCCCGTCCTCCAGCAAAACGAAGACGACACCTGGTACGACCAGCGCGGCAACATCATCTTCACCTGCAGCAAAGGCCTCAACGGCGTCGGTATCGACCGCCCCGAATGGGAAAAGATCAGTCAGGAAGTCAACCCCCTGCAACGCACCCTCAAATCCGGCGACACCTACACCCACACCATCACCAAAAGTGAGCTGTACCAGGGCCAGCAGGTTACATATTATCCACCGTTTGATAAATGTGATCGGGTGGAGGATTATAGGAAGGCGTGGGAGTGGTTTGAGGGGGTGATTGGGGAACTAGTCACTGAATAAACTTATTGGTTCTGAGAGTCCATTATTAGGTCACAATATTAAAATTGTAAACTAGAAGTTGAAAAATTTAAACACTAGAATAATTAAATAGAAACATACTATGAGTTTAATAGAAATTAAAGAAATTGACAACGGAGCAAAATTCTATAGAGCAGATTTGCATATTCACTCATTTGGCAAATATGCCTCATATGATGTTACAGATACTGAAATGACTCCAGATAGAATTATTGACGAAGCAATAAAAGAGAATATATCAATTATAAGTATCACTGACCATAATGAAATTGGAAATATTCCTGCTGCTTTAGAATATGCAATTGGAAAGAATATTTTAGTTATACCTGGAGTAGAGCTTTCAACAAGTCAAGGTCATCTTTTAGTATATTTTGAATCATATGAAAAGATCAGATCTTTCTATGGTGAGTTAACAATATCAGATGATAAAATGCAGTGTGATATTACAATAACTGGAGCATTGGACATTGCAAAGAGATACGGCGGTTTCGGTATAGCTGCACATATAGATATTGATGCTGGGTTTGAAAATTATACTTCTGGGTACACTCCTTTTAAAGAAGCTATTTTAAAACATGAGTTACTATATGGTTTAGAGATATCAAATAAAAGTGTTGTTGATTGGTACACAGAAACAGATGTTAATCCAGATAGAAAAAGATTATTTAGAGCTCGTAAAGAGCAATTAAAAGATGATAATTCATATAATATAGCAAAAACGATGTCTTCAGATGCTCACAAAATTTTATCACTAGGTAAAAATTTAAGCGGAGCAAAAAAACTCACAAGAATCAAATTAGATGAACTAAATTTCAATTCATTTAGAGTTGCTTTTCTTGATGCAAATTCAAGAATTCGAATTGAAGAAAGTATTCCAAATAGTTTTCCGAAATTTATAGGTATCGAATTTGATGGTGGCATTCTAGACAAAAATAAAATTCATTTTAGTGATAATTTCAATAGTTTAATTGGTGGACGCGGTACAGGTAAATCGACAACCTTAGAATGTTTAAGAGCTGTTTCAGGGAATCCAACTAGAGAAGATATTTTGGATAATGAAGTATGGCCTGATACAATTAAATTATATTATCAAGATGAAGCTGGTCAGATTATTGAATTTCAGAAGCAAAAATATTCTAGTAATTTAAACTTTACTGACCCTGAAAAAGGAATCCAACAAATCACAATAGAAAGCTTTGGACAAGGTGAGACTGCGACTACAATTCAAAAATGTGGTAAAGACCCGGAAATTTTATTGAAATTTATTGATAATTTTTTTGAAACTAACACTTTTCAAATCAAAGACGAATCTCTTCGTACTTCATTGCTAGAAAATCAAACATTAAAAGAAAGATTAAAGCTAGAAATTGACAGAATACCCTCACTGGAACAAGCATTTAATAATGCAAAAGGCCAGTTGGCGACTTTAAAAACAAATAATGCAAAAGAAATTGTAGAACTTGAAGAAGGAATTGCAAATGAAAGAACTCTTAGAGCTGAATTATCTCAGAATCTTGAAACTCACATTCAAAATATTACGAATGGATTAAACACAGAATTTTTGAAGGACTCGATATTATCAATAACAGAGGCTGAGATTATAGTTGGGAAAGAAGAATATAAAGCTGTATTTTCTTTGATGGAGGGATATATTGAATCTATTACAAAACAATCTTCACAAGTCATAATTGACTCGACAGCTTTTAAAACAAGTATAAAAGAAGAAATTGATAAATGGAAAACTAAAGAGATTGAAATAATTAAGAAAATTGAATCGAAAAGAAAAACACTTGAAGCACAAGGCATTAAACTAGATATTTCTTTTATTAGAAAAGTCACTAAGGATGTAAGCGATTTTGAAGCAAAGTTAAAAGAATTAAAACTAAAGGAGGTTCAATTCAAGGATTTAATTAAGAGTAGAATGGAGCTTCTTAAAGAAAGAAAAGTAAATTTAGATGAGCTTTATAATGAGAGATATAAGTTTATTCATAATGTAAATAAGAATTTGAAAGGCTCAGTAGTTGACTATGAAGTTGAACTCAGAATTGAAAAACAGAATCTATCTCCTGAACTTGCAGAAATAATTAAGAATTCAACTGGATATCGCTCTAAAGCTGATTCTATCGTAGAGGGTATTTCATATTTTGAGCTAATAAGAGCTTTATACAAAAACGATAATACTTTGTTTGCAAATTTGAGGAATCAGAATAACCAACCAATTTTTTCAGAAGAAGAAGCCCTAGAAATTATTTATCGATTAAAAAATATTAGTGTTTTAGGTCAAATTGAAAGAGTAAAAGTAAAAGATAAGCCATTCATAAAAATTAAAAAAATAATTTCAAATTTTGACGGTTCAAAGACGGTTTTAGAGAGAGATTTTTCAAAATTATCCATGGGTCAGCAACAATCAATTCTGCTAACACTTTTACTTTACTCTAAAAGAAATTGTCCATTGATAATTGACCAACCAGAAGACAACTTAGATAGTGAATTTATTTACAAAACCTTAGTAAAGAATCTAAAAAGAATAAAAGAACATAGACAAGTTATCATAGTTACTCATAATGCAAATATTGCAATTCTTGGTGATTCAGAATTGTTAATACCACTAAAAAGCACAAATGAAAAAACATCTATCATTGATCGAGGCTCTATAGACAATGATAAAACAAATAAAATTGCATGTAATATTTTAGAAGGTGGTGAAACTGCTTTTAAAAAGAGACAATTAATTTATAATTTATAAAATTACATTGTAGCTTTAAAATATCTATGTCATTTCGATTAACATAAAAAATCAACACAATATAGCTTTTACAAATAACATTAAAACAACAATGGAAGATAATCTGATTCCCATTCCAATCAATGAATTGCTGAATAAGCAATTCTTTATTCCGCATTACCAACGGGGTTATCGTTGGATTGATTTACAAGTAAAACAATTGCTTGATGATATAGACGTATTCGATCCAAGGGAAATACCAGGCAAGCCGGGCGAGAAATCATTTTATTGCTTGCAACCTGTAGTGGTAAAACTGATGGACGAATCTGCTAAATCGACGCATAATTTATCCGGCGAATGGTACGAAGTGATTGACGGTCAGCAACGACTTACAACCATTTTCATCATTTTAAAATATAGCAACCAAAAATGGAGAGGTGAGGACAAAATTGATCTTTTTACATTGAATTATGAAACCCGTAAAGATTGTGTTGCCTTTTTAAGTGCGTTAAAAGTGAATTCTGATGATACAGTTGAGGTTGATAAATCAAATATCGACTTTTACCACATATCTAAAGCATTACAAACCATTAGAAAATGGCAGCTTGAGTATAAAGACGAGAAACAAAAACCCTTTGTGCAGTCAAAATTTCTGACAAAATTTGAAGAAAATTCTAAAATTATCTGGTACAAAGTTTCTGGAAATGAGAAAGGACAGGAACTTTTTGCCCGCTTAAACATCGGAAAAATACCTTTGACAAACGCAGAATTAACCAAGGCACTTTTTCTTTCGAATGAGAGTTTTACAGATATTCCGTCAGATGAAAGAAGGGTAAAACAATTTGAGATTGCCCGACTTTGGGACCAAATAGAACATAAACTTAATGAACCTGATAAAAAATTCTGGTCATTTATTACCAATAAAAAAAGAGAAAAGTACGACACGAAGATAGAAATGATTCTGGATTTAATATCCGGTAAAAACGATAGCCACAAGGATGAATATCATACATTTCTGGAGTTTGCTAAAGAACAGAAAGCTGGAAATCTATTGGATGTTTGGCGTAAAATAGAACATTTTTATTATACTTTAATCGAATGGTATAACGATAAAGACTTTTATCATAAAATCGGTTATCTTGTGACTTCACGCAATTTTGGCTCTTATAAGGGTGCCGATCTTGGCGAATTAGTAAAAGTTGCAAAAACCAAAAACAAGGAAACATTCAAAAAACAAATCGATGATTTAATAAGAGAATCGGTTAAAGTGGAGTTATCCGAACTTCGATACGATAAACACTATAATCAACTTTTTAATGTATTGTTGTTGTTCAATGTTGAAACGAATCGTACCTCAGATGCCATATCAGAGTTTTATCCATTTAAACAACACAAGGACAATGTATGGAGTCTTGAGCATATCCATGCCCGTCAATCTGAATACTTTGATAAAACAAAACGTGAACCGTGGTTGAAGTGGCTGGAGTTGCACAAAAATCTCCTTGTTGAAATGACAAAACAGGAAACGGATGCGAGTAAAATTATATACCTGAATGAAATTATTGATAGGATAGATAAATATCACAATGACCAATTGACCTGGGAGCGTTTTTCAAGTCTGTTTAAAGAAATCAATGATGTTTTTACAAGTGATGTAGAAACGATGGACAGAGATAGCGAAGGTTTAAGAAACCTGGCTTTACTAAGTCAACCTGACAATTCGGCATTGAACAATTCAGTTTTTGAAATAAAACGTAGAGCAATTTTAGTTCTGGATAGAAGAGGTAGCTTTATTCCGGTATGTACCCGCAGGGCATTCATGAAGTATTATAATGAGGAAGGATTAAATACACAAAGTTATTTTTGGTCAGAACCGGATCGGGAAACTTATTTCAAAGTTATTGAAAACAAATTGAAAGATTATTTATCTACAAACAACACAAACGATTACACTGATGACAACGAATAATTTAGCCAGTCTTTTAAAAACATACAAGGTACTTATTCCACCTATACAAAGAGATTATGCACAGGGAAGAAAAACAGGTAATGTACCCCATATAAGGGAGCGTTTTCTTTCTGACATTATAAATGCATTAACTACTGATGCAGAGCAGGTTCTTGAGCTTGACTTTGTATATGGGTATGTAGAAAAAGATGCTGTAAACAGTCAAGAAGTGTTACGCTTTAAACCATTGGATGGTCAGCAGCGCTTAACAACATTATTTCTGATTCACTGGTACATCGGGAACAGAGAGAATGTAAAACCTCAAGATAAATCATTCTTAAAACAGTTTTCATACTCAACACGCGAAAGTTCAAGACACTTTTGTGAAGAAATGACCAATTTCGATAATTTCAAGCTAAAATTCAACTATGAATCAATCGATAAAGAAATCATTGATCAACCCTGGTTTTTTTCAGCGTGGAAAAGTGATCCTACCATAGAATCGATGCTGGTAGTTTTACATGCAGTTGAAAGTAAACTTAACGCTTTGAATATCGATTGGGAAAACTCAAATTTTTGGAATGAATTAACAGGTTCTAAGCCAAAGATTATTTTTCATTTATTGCCTATGGATGATTTAGGCCTGCCGGACGATTTGTATATAAAAATGAATGCACGAGGCAAAGGATTGACTGATTTCGAACATTTTAAATCTCAGTTTTCAGAAGTGCTCAGTACTGAAAGAGCTAAAGAGTTCAACATCAAGATAGATAAAGACTGGTCTGACTTATTTTGGAATATATTCAAAAACAACAGTAATGGCGATGAAGATCTTGCCCAAAAAGTTGACAACGGCTTTCTTGGCTTTTTCTGGTATATTACTGATTTACTCATAAACAAAAACAATCTGGAAATAAAAAGTAGTTTTTGGCTTGACAAACTAAAAGAGGTTTACCGCAACTCGGATGAAAATGTTAATTTTCTGTTTAGCTCGTTGGATTTATTTGAAAAACTCGAAAAGGTAACCCTTCCTTATTTCGATGAGATTTTTTACGTCGATTCAACAGATTTTGAGATTGGTAAAACAAAAATATTTTTCAACAAACCTGATGTGAATTTATTCAGAAAATGTGCTGAAACATATGGATTCGACGAAAAGAAAAATACATTTTCCGTTGGAGAGCAATTGCTGTTGTATGCTTTCATTTATACGAACGTCAACAACAAACCTTTGAACAAGTTCAAATACAGACAACTACGCAACATATTCGCATCATCGGAAGTTCAATTAAGAAACGAATACTTATCAAAATTTCTTTATGCCGATGTTGAGTCGTTAATCGATGAGGGTATATATTCTACAGACTCCAAACTTTCAAAACGTCAGCTTGAAGAAGAGTTATTCAAACAACAATTAATTGAAAGTAATCCTGAAATAATGGAATCAATTTACCGGTTTGAAGACCATTCAATGCTCAGAGGTAATATATCAATCTTATCGATTGACAATATTTTACCTTCTTATGCAAAGCAGTTCGAGAAAACCTTTTTGCCTAATGTAAACTGTTTTGAATTAAGCCGCGCATTGCTAACTATCGGTGATTATGGCCAGCAATATGGTAACCTTAAGCGTTTCGGAAACAAAAACGAATCCACCTGGAGAGAGTTATTTACTCAAAGTGAATCGAGAAAAGGTTTTGATAATACACAACTTGTTTTGAAGTCATTTCTTGACATATGCCTGAATAACCCGACTACAACTGCAAGCAAGCTCGTTGAAGAATACCTTGAATGTTACAACAAGGACGTTAACCTTCCGAAAGACTGGCGATATTATTACATTAAATACCAAAGCTTTATAATGTGGGATAAGTATCAAACCGAAGGTTTTTATCGTTGGGATGATTTACTGAATAAACCATATGAATGTATTATGATGTTCAAGCAATATGGTGGCAGACATTGGAGCCCATTTCTTCTTGAATTAAGTAAAATGAATAAATCATTGACGTTAGGGATTTACGGAAATGATTTACAATTTACAAAAGGCGATATTATACTACTAATCAAAAATCGCAATGCCGGTTTTGAGTTTTATGCAAATGACGAGATTTCAAAAAACTATATTGAACAACTCATTGCTGATGGAAAATTAAACTCAGCTTCTATTTTACAAGTTCAGCAGAATGAAGATGGTATTGATATAGAAGATAGACTAATTAAATGTAATGAATTCTTAAACTCGCCATACTTACAATAACCATTAAAAACATGAAAGTTGAAGATAAAATATACAAATCCATACGGAAGAATAGCGACTTTATAATTGAACAAGGTGATGTTTGGTCAAGGGAATTGGCTGGTTCTAAGAATTATATATGTACTCCCGATTTTAAACACTGGACATTTGGAAAAAGTGTAGGTGCAGATGGTGAATATCATTACAATGGGGGTGTTGCGAAAAGAAAACTATATTCGCTTGGCTTCATCAATGTTTTAGAACTGGATGACAGCCCCTTTCGAAATAATGTAATTAAAGCTTTTCTTGAATGGACAGACAAAGTTGATAAATATCCTATTAGAGAAAAGTATGAAAGAGATCAAAACGAGAATAAACGATTTGAACTGTTGGTGCACAGCGATTTTTTGTTAATGAACAGGGCTAGCTCAGTCAAGAATGACATCGAATCTAATCAACATTTATATGATGAAGGGTTCAAACGCGAAATAATCCACGAAGTATCTACAAGAGATCGTAAACTCGTTAAATTGGCAAAAGAAACCTATGGTACAATTTGTTGTGTCTGCAATTTTGATTTTGGCAAAGTATATGGTTCATTAGGTGAAGGTTTTATTGAAGTCCACCACCTTAACCCAATTTCAAAAGGAAAGCGAAAAAGTAGTCTCAATGATGTAGTTGTCGTTTGCTCAAATTGCCACAGAATGTTGCATAAAGGTGAAGAAATGGTAAGTGTCGAGAAGCTTAAAGTAATTTTCAATAAACAACATAATTAAACCAACGTTTAAGCAAAAAACTTATTAACTTGTACTCTTATGGCTCTTAAAAAAGATACAACTCAATTTCTGGAATCACTAAAAATCCGTAACTCAAATTACACAGATCCATATCAGCCAATGAATTTATATAATTCGTTGGTTCAGTTGTCTTCAGGTATTTACACCGAAGAAGAAAGGTTTATCTATGAGCTATTGCAGAATGCAGACGATGCTGCAAAAAATTTCAAATTAAAGGTCAGAATAGATATTAATAATGACCAATTCATCTTCTCACATGATGGTGAACCGTTTGACGAGATTGATGTGGAATCAATATGTAGTGTGGGTGATGGTGGCAAGTCAAATGACGAGAACAAAACAGGATATAAAGGAATTGGGTTTAAATCCGTATTTTCTCATTCGAAGTCAGTTGCGATTAAAACAGGAGATTATTTTTTCAAGTTTAGTGAGGAAGACTGGAACGAGCATTGGCAGCATAATTGGGGTAGCAAATCCGACTGGCAAAAAGATAGAACAAACAAAAGAAAAAATCCTGGTGTTAAGATGCCCTGGCAAATTATACCTATTCCTGTTGAAAAAGATGGGTTAGGTGTTAATTATAAGGCAATCAATGATTTCAATGTTTCAACCATATTGTTTGATGTTAAATCTGAAAAGATGACTCAACGGGTTCTTGATTTGTTGAAAGACTCACAGATATTATTGTTCCTTCGAACTAAAGATGTTATTCTTGATGTATATATTTCAGGAAAACTAAATCTGTCAATAAAGAAACTAATAGGCAGTGAATCAGTTGGTTTGTATAACAATGATACACTGAAAAGCGAATGGATTGTTACAACAAAGAAAGTCTCAATTCCTGAGGTTGTGATTGATGATATATGCAAGGATGACAAAACACCACCAAAGCTGAAAGGTGCAAAAGTTTGCGAAATCTCTTTTGCAATCCAGAAAGAAAAGAGTAAACTTGTAAGTACAGAAGAAGCTTTGATTTACACCTACCTGCCTACTTCCGTTACATGCGGATTGCCCTTTGTAGTTAACTCAAACTTCATTACTGATTCGGGTCGTCAACAGCTTCAAAAAGAAAGCAAATGGAATCTGTGGATTTTCAATCAGATGGCTTATTCTTATTTTGAATGGATGGCTGAACTTGCAAAGTCGGGTCAGTTGGACAAATCATTTCTTTCAATCATACCTGACAAGCTATATTTCAGCGAATTAGGAAGCGAGTTTAATAAAGGTTATGATAAATCATTAAATGAAATAGCATTTCTATCCAATAAAAATGGCAAACTGTTGAAAGTAAATCAAGCTGTTTACGACAAGTCAGATTTATCAAAAATACTTTCACCGAAACTTATCACAGATTATCTGAATCACAAATACAGTGCTTCTTACACTCCCGATTCGATTTTACCTGAACTCCAACATTCCAAGAAATTAAAGAATCTGGGTGTACGTATTTTTGGATTGGAAGAGCTGGACGATTTCTTTTCAAGTGATATTTTTCAGTCCAAACACAGTCTGGAAGAAAATTTCGAACTGATTCGCTTCCTCTTCAACTATGTCGATAGCATCAAATCATCAGAGGAAAAATTAGAATGGGAAGAAAAACTGAAATCTACTCCGTTCATTTTTGATGAGAATGAGGTATTGAGAACGCCAGGGGAAATTTATTTTCCGTCGGTTCAAAATTCAGTTGAGTTTGAGGATATTCTTCATTTTGTAAATCAAAACATTCTGAGCAATATAAATGCAAAAGCATATATAAGGGAATGGTTAATGAAACTTGGTGTATCAGAACCCACTGATATTGATTTTATTAAAAAATCGATAATTGGCAATAAGAACTTTATTTCAACAGATAATGTAATTGAGGTCTATCGGTATTTATTTAATGCACACAAAAAAGGTTTATTATCAGATGTTTATGTTGAATTGAAAGACATTTACATCATCACTAAGAAAGAAACCCTGAAAAAGGTTGAAGATTGTTATTTGTCGGATTTTTATGAACCAGAGTTGAAATTAGAGATGGTTTATGATAATGATTTTTACATATCAAATTCTTTCTTTTATGATGGTGACATGAAAAGTGAGTGGAAATCATTCTTTCTGAAAATTGGAATTACTCAAAACATAAGTATGTTTACAAAAAACCAGAATGTTTGGAATGTTGAAAGTCATAATCTATTATACAAATACATAGAATTCAATTTAAATGAATTAGCAGAACAAAATAAGAGTGAATGGGGATGGTGGGGAAGGACTTCATTTGAGTTAAGTTCAATTACGTTGTTAGAACAATCTCTTGATAATTATGAATTCTCCAGGACTTTTTGGAATTTTGTAATCAAAGATTTTTCTGTTTTACCAGATAAACTAATTTCTAAAACAAAATTTTGGAAATATTACGGATACACGAGAGACAGTTATTTTTCCTGGATGATTGAGAATGCAAATATTTTTCCTGCAAAAAATGGAAATTGCATGTTAGCAAGAGAAATAATTGTAAATGATCCTGAATTTGTAAAGATTGGAGGCAACTATCTTCCGATTTTCGACTGTAATGAACTTTTAACTGAGGAATGGTTGAAAATCCTGCCCTTTCAAATGTCATTAAGATTATCTGATTATTTAACCATTCTTTCTTCCATTGCAAGTGATCCGGAGAATTTGAAAGAAAACAAAGAAAGAATTATGCTCATTTACAAAAAACTTTCTGAAAATTTTCTTTCACAATCCAATGAAATTAAAGCTTGGGCAGAAGACAATAAAATATTGTCAATAAATAGCGAATTTAAAAAAACCCAAGAACTGAAATTTATTAATCATCTTGGTTTTGTTGCGGATGACTTAATTTATACAGATGAAAATATCACGGAAGGTATTGTGAAGCTCTTCGAATTGCTTGGAGTAACAGTTGTTCACGAGTTTAAACCGGAAATCCTAAATTCTGAATCTAATCCGGGTCTGAAAATTCGCCTTCAGGAAATATTGCCTTATATTCTTTTGATTGCTGAAAAAAGAAACAATATCAATTTTTCTGATTCATATACCACACTTTCCGAAAAAATTGATAGATTTGATTTTGTAAGCGCTGAAGATATCATACTGTCCTATGAGAGTAATGGCGAAATGGTCAGGGGTAATAGTGTAAGGTCATATCTTACAGAAGGAGTACTCTATTATAAGGGCAGATGGAATAATCAGATGACTCTTTATTCTTTAATTACAGATATTAGCAGATTTTTAGAGATAAAAAACCTGGATAATGAATTGAGAGTTCTTTTACTTTCAGATATCAATGATATACAGGCTTTTCTATCTGAGGAATTGGGAATTGATGTCACAATGTCAATTACGAGAACAGAGTTTGGTAAGTCGGTTGAAAAGGTAAATAGTTATACAAATGATGAAGATGACATTGATGATTTGGAAGGCTATCACGATTATTCTGATGAACGTTCAAGAATTAATATCAGCAATACGACAAAAATACAGATCTTCGAAAAGCTTAAAGAGAAAGGATTTTTAGTGCCAGAGAGTATCGACATTAATTACACCATTGTCACCGGAATAAAAAATCCAAAGGGGAAACCGGTAAAATTGGTGGTAAAGGGTGGCCGAAAAGGAAAAATATATTTCAATCCGGGAGAATGGCTCGCTCTTACTGAGCCCGATAGTCAGTTGTTTGTTGTAACGCGTGGTAATATTGTGAGAAACGTTAAAATAAATGATCTGGAAGCATACAATGAAATATTCCTGATGCGTTTCAATACAAGAGCCTTTGCAGTGGATACGAATTTGAAAGCTTTTGCAAATTTTTTCCGTTATTTACCCTATACACATTTCATTTTTAACACACCGGAAAGCACCAACGATTTCATGGAAGAATTTGGACTTAATGAGCGAAACCGTTCAGCCAGTGACCTCAGTGCTGATGATAAAGAATTAATATACTAATGATTTACAGCAGAGAAACACATTGGAAATTTCTTGAGCAGGAGTTGGCGGCACAGACGGAAGCATTTAAACAAAAGCTTGAAACTTCTGCAACTTATCTTTTGCAAGATAAAGAGGAACTTTTTGTTGCTCAGTTCATTAAAATCGAAAAGGGTGAAATGATACTAAGATTCTCTACGAACAGGGGTATTCCCCGGCAAGGAGAGTATTTATATTGTTTCACAGTCCCAAAAGCACTTCGAAATTATCGTGAATGGGGTAATATGACTTATGGCGATCTTATAAAATCAAAGCATAATTATTCCGAAGCAATCTGTATCTGGCAAATGCCTTCTGATGAAAAGGAGTACTGTATAGTTGGTTTTCGGGGAATAGATGCGGAATTTGCAGACGATATGAAGCAGGCAGAAGGGGTTGTCGTTCTGCTTGGTCCCAATAAACCACCATACGAATACATCGCAAATTTGCAGAAAATTGTTCAAAAAACCGAGCATCCCAATTCAGATAAAATATTAGACCAAAATTTCGAGTTGAATGATACTTTACCTGTACCCATAGACTCTAAGAAAAACATTACTGATTTTTTGCTAAGTCAGTTAAGTTTACAGGATACTGCCATCATACAGGGACCTCCGGGCACAGGCAAAACACACTTAATCGCTGAGATTGTTGAAACACTTTGCAAGGAAAGTAAAACAGTTTTAGTAACAGCTTTGACCAACAGGGCTTTAATTGAAATTGCTTCAAAGGATGCTCTGAAACTAATGCTCAAGGAGAAAAGAGTACTGAAGACAAAAATATCAGTTGATGAAGCTAAGATATTGCCGGATTTAGAAAGTTGCAAAGAAATAACTCCTCAAACAGGGAAAGTAATTTTATCTACTTTCTTTATTGCCAGTTCGGCAGCAGTACTATCAAACAGTGAACCTCCTTTTGACTATGTGATTGTGGATGAAGCAAGTCAGGCAGTTTTAGGAATGGTTGCAGCAGCAAAATTATTAGGTGAAAAGATCATTCTTATCGGAGATGTAATGCAACTACCTCCGGTAACTGCAATTAGCAATGATATAATCAACCGTTATGATTACCATTGTTTAGTGGATGGATTAAAATCAATTTCCGGATTGGAATTGTTTCCATATTATCAACTTACCGAAACACACAGGTTGTGTCAAAGAGCTGCCAATTATACTTCAAAGTTCTACAATACCCATATTACTTCAAAAGCAAAGAAAATCAGAAGTATAAAAAATGATTTACCAATTGACGTGGGAAGATATTTTCACCCGGAAGGTGGGCCAACCTTAATAAAAACTGACTTACCAATTGGTGAACTAAAACCAAGAAATGCATTATTGATTGCTACAGAATTGGTCGCCTATTTATTAAAGTACGATAAGAAACTTAATATCTCAGTCCTGACATATTTTGTTGATACCACCAAAGCATTACAAAAAACTATCTATCAAACAGTGGGTTATCATAAAAACTTGTTGATAGAAACTGTGTCGCGTGTTCAGGGCTTAACGACAGATATCTGTATATTTGTTGTGCCAAATTCCGGTTACCACAGGTCACTGGAAAACAGGTTGTTTAATGTGGATACCAGTCGATCCAGATTAAACACAATTATTATCGCAGACAAAAATGTAATTAAGCATAGCATGGCTGATCAATTTGTCCTGGAGTATTTAAAGGAGCTTGATGAAGAATTTAGCTTTTCGATTATACCTGAGGGCAGTATGTTAACTATTCAAAATGAGTGATTTAAGTTAAAAATAAATAACTGTTTAAGATAATTATTAGACAGATGTTTGAAAATGAGAGCAGTAATTAGCATACAATTAAAAAAAGCAATCTATGAAAGCAAAAGGAATTGAATTTTTTGATGAATTAATTGAATATCACAATGACAATAATGATATTCAGGCCAAGTATGCACGGATGCGTTCATTACTTGAGCGAATTACTAAAGATCTGACTGCAGATGATAACGTTCAGTTTTCAAATCTATTTTCCCGTTTAAGTTTTGTATGCACTAAAACCGGATTAGACAAGAAGAAAACTTATCAGATAAATTCTTTTAGGATCAATGCGAATAATGTTTTACACTCAAACTATTCTCCAACGCCTGTAGAATATTTACAAGACCTGAAATCACTTTGCCATGTCATAAGTCATTTTTATTCAACAGAAATTCCGGAAGAACTATTGCAACTGTTACCTAAAGAAGATGTTTTCAAGCGGTTGATAAGACCAAAGGGAAAAAAGCATTCAAGAATAAGAGTAGAAGTTGAACGATGGGATGAAACTTTTATTTACGGTTTTGAAGAGGAACATCCAACTGATGAACCCATAAAAATCAAGCATAGTATTAATGGGGTTAATGCAGAGTTCAATACAACCATTTCAAATCTTTGGAAAGGTTGTCAGTTGAATTTACTTGATGTGATACTTGATTCTGAAGGAGTTTATAACCCTGAATTTATAGTATTAGAACCTGATTATTTAATTGACATAAGTTCATTGTCGGAATGTTTCAAAGAATATGGGAATCATCCATTAAATTATATTTACAGCAAATTAGAAGCACTTAAAAACACCAAACATATTTTATTAGGAAATGTAGCCAACTTATTTCTTGACGAATTCGTAAATGAAAAACCTGATAAGCCCGTAGCTTATATTGATTCTTTAAAGAAATCATTTAAGACAGCGGCATTTGAGTTTTCTACATGTAGTGAAATTGATAGGTCTTTTTTTGACGAGGCACATCTCCAGTATTTAAAAATTCAAGATGTTGTAACTAATAAATTCCCTTCAACGGATTATTCAATTGACAGAAACAAAGCAATTTTAGAACCATCGTTCATTTGTGAAGCACTTGGATTACAAGGTAGAATGGACTTTTTGCAATCAGATTATAAAAGATTAATTGAATTAAAATCAGGAAAAGCTAATGAAGATTTCTTTACCAAAGAAATATCACATAAAGAAAATCATTATGTTCAAATGAACCTTTATCAAGCGGTCCTGTATTTTAACTTAAAAATTCAAAGTACGAATACCAAAACATATTTACTCTATTCAAAATATCCCCTTCTTTATGAAGAAAAACAACTTTGGCGACTAATAAAAGAGGCAATTAATTTGCGAAATGAAATTATCATCAGAGAAAATAAAGTAAAAGAAGGATTTGGCAGAGTATTAATTGAATCAATCAATCCAACTGAGTTGAACCTCAAAAAGATTGCTGGTAAATTGTGGACAGATTACATTTTTCCACAAATTGAAAGTTTTGTAATACCTTTTCATGATGCTACTAAGAAATTAGAATTGGAATATTTTCATTCACTCTATTCATTCGTTACCAAAGAACATTTTCTTTCTAAAGCAGGAGATACAGAGTATGAAGCAAACAGAGGAATTTCATCCCTCTGGCTGTCGTCTATTGAAGAAAAGACTGAATCAGGTGAAATACTTATTGACTTGACGATTAAAAAGAACTCAACAGAAGAAGAACAACCACGAATTGAATTGAATATTCCTGCATACGACCAGGATTTTCTACCCAACTTTAGAAAAGGAGACATAGTAATTCTTTATGAAAGAAACAGCCCTTCAGATAATGTAACAAACAGACAAGTTTTCAAAGGATCAATAGAAAAATTAACTCCCAACGAAATCACGGTTCGGTTAAGAAACAAACAAAGAAATATATCAGTATTACCGGAACAGAGCAAATATGCCATTGAACATGACTTTTTAGATTCTTCTTATAACTCAATGTATCGTGGTTTGTATTCTTTTTTGCAGGCAAATAAGGAAAGGCGCGATTTATTGCTGTATCAAAGAATGCCTGAACATGATAACGGAAGGCAATTAAATGGAGATTATGGCAGTGAGGAGATAAATGATGTTGTTCTTAAAGCAAAACAAGCAAAGGATTATTTCATTTTGGTGGGACCTCCGGGAACTGGAAAAACTTCTATTGCTTTAAAATCAATGGTTGAAGAATTTTTTTCAGAGCCGACTACAAACATTCTTTTACTTTCATACACGAACAGGGCAGTAGATGAAATATGTGATGCTCTTGATAATGTAAACGGTAATCCACCATTTGTGAGAATAGGATCAGAACTTTCTTGCGAAGAAATACACCGGAGTAGGTTGCTTGAAAGTGTTATAGGAAATTGTGATACAAGAGATCAGGTTAGGGCTACAATTCAGGAACACAGAATTTTTGTAGGAACTGTTTCTTCTATCTCAGGCAAAATGGAATTGTTTAAGCTCAAACATTTTGAAGTAGCAATTATTGATGAGGCATCACAAATATTAGAGCCACAAATATTAGGAATACTATCTGCAAAAGGGATAAACGACACAAATGCAATAGGCAAATTTATTTTGATTGGCGACCATAAACAACTCCCGGCAGTTGTCATACAATCACCATCAGATTCTATCGTTGACAATGAAGAACTAAATGCAATTGGATTAACCGATAGAAGGAATTCACTGTTTGAAAGATTGTATCGCCTCAACAAATCAGGTGAAAATTCCTATGCTACATCTATGTTATACAAGCAAGGGAGAATGCATCCCGAAATTAGCTTGTTCCCAAATTATGCATTTTATCAAAACCAATTAATACCAGTCCCCACTACCCACCAAGCCAGTAAACTTGAATTTACAAAGTTTGATTCCAAAAGTAGTTTGGAGAAACTTGTTGCAACTAAAAGACTATCTTTTATTCCTTCTGAAAAAGTAAAAACTGACAAGTCAAACAAGATTAACTCAAGTGAAGCTAAGATTATTTCTTCGCTTTTAAAAACCATATACAATTTATACGATAAAAACAATCTCTCATTTATTCCGGAAGAAAGTATCGGAATAATCACTCCTTACAGAAGCCAAATTGCCTTAATCAGGCGCGAGGTTCACAAATTGAACATTCCTGACTTAGATAAAATCACTGTTGACACGGTCGAAAGGTTTCAGGGTAGTCAGAGAGATATTATCATTTATTCCTTCAGTATCAATCAATTTTATCAGTTAGATTTTTTAGCAAACTATATTGAGGAAGACGGAATTCTAATTGACAGAAAACTGAATGTCGCAATTACAAGAGCAAGGAAGCAATTGTTCATTACAGGCAATCCAACAATACTTTCTAACAACCTTACTTATTTCCGTTTAGTTGAGTTTATTCGTTCAAAGGGTGGATTCATTAAATGTAATTCATCAGATTTTGTTTCGGGTAATTTTCAAATTGAAGAAGCCGAAACAGAACTAACAATTAGCGCAAATGTCTATGAACCAGATCCTTATTTCGCATTTGTCTTTGATAATTTGGTTATTCAACCAATTAAAGCACATCCCAAAACAGAATATCCAAACTTAATTTATGGAAATGATGCTGATTTTAATCGGTTAAATATAATTGAATTTGGTAGAGCCAATTTTTCAGGACAACTAAACTTATTTGGTTACACTCAGGAAGAAAGAATAAATCTGTATTGCTACTACAACATGCGTAAACACTATTTTAGCTCTTATGCCGTCTTCAAAAGTTTCAACGACTTTTTCCATCTTTCGTTTTCCAACACAGGAAATAGAATTTCATTTTTTGATTTTGGTTGTGGTCCGGTCACATCTGGTTTAGCTTTCAATCAATACTTTCGTTCAATCAATAATTTTCATTTTAATTACATTGGCATTGACACTTCAAGATCAATGCTGGCAAAAGGAAAACAATTTCTAACAAGTGGATTGTTTAATAAAGACACTAAATACATTCTTGAAGAATCGTTAAACAGCATTTCTAATGACTTTTTAGAAAGTATTTTTTCATTACCAAACACAGTTATATTGAATTTTTCCTATCTTTTTGGCAACTTGAGTAAAGACGATGCAGAAAGATTTGCTGAGAAAATAAATGCTATGATAGATACATTCCCATTGAATAAATACATTTTAATCTATCAAAACTCTTCTCTTGAAAAACGAAACCGATCTTATAACATCTTCAAAAAACTAATTCCAAGATTGCAGCCGAAAAGCGGTAACATGCCAAGGATAGAAACTGTCACATATCGCAATGTTGAAATGAGTATTTATGATAAAAAAGAAGATGTACTTTACGAAATATTATCAAATTAAATGAATACCTTATTCCCCATAGAACAAGTAAATAAATATGTTATTCTGAGTGCATCAAGAATGACTGACATGCCGAAATATTACCCGGAAGAATTGATTGAAGAGGTGGAAAAAAGAATTAACAAAGGCATACATATTCATACATTAGTTTTATGGACAAAGCACCCAAATTCATTACTTATCAATCCATTGCATGACTATTTAATTGAATTAAAGAAACGGGGAATTCAATTATACATTCAACTTACAATAACCGGATTAGGTGGTATTCCGTTGGGAAATGCAAAAAATAATAAGCCTTTATTCCTTGAACCAGATGCACCCAGGTATGAAAATTCATTGTTATTACTTCCTGAAATAATTGATTTAGTTGGCAAACCAGAACGAATTCGTTTACGTGTTGATCCGATTATAAGAATTATTGATGCAAATAATAATGTTATTTCAAACCTTAGCTATTTTCCAATAATTGTTGAAAATGCCAGCAAACTTGGAATATCTAATTTTAGCTTTAGTTTTCTTGAAAGTGAAACTCATAAAAAAGTAGATAAGCGTTTTAACGATTTAGGATTGAAAATATATCCACCAGATGAATACGAGCGTATAAACACTGTGAAATGGATTAATGAAATAGAAAAAAAATACAATGTGAAAGTTTTTGCTTGTTCGGTTCCTGGGTTAACTATTTCGAAATGTATTGATGGCATTTTTTTGGAAAACATTCATGATAATTGTTTTAAAACTGATCACAAACAACCTTTTAAAAGAAAATTATGTGGCTGCACTGAATCAATAGATTTAGGGGGTTGGCCACCCAAAAAATGTTATACAGGATGTCAGTATTGCTATTCAAAATCGAGTTATTAGATGGATATGTGAAATAAAAAAATATAAATTCAACAACCATAGCATTACAGGATGTATTTGCAATTCGCGAATCGCAAATTTGTCACTTCATTTTCCTGCCAACCTGATTATTTAGTTAGTAGAATTGCTGAATAATGCTGTCTGATTTATTGCGTTTTTAATAACTTATACAGTTTAGTTATGAATAAAAATACAGATGGACTTTAGACTTACAATTTTGTCACAAAAATATTATATATTTGGGACAAATCAGTACCAAAGTAACCTGAAATTTTCATAGTATTTACGTTGGTCTGAAAAAAACTTTACAAATATTTCAAATACAAGTATAATGTCCCAAATTTTTACTATTTTTGGGACAATTTAATACTCAGAATATGAATATTACTGTTGAAAATCAAATACTTGAAAAAGTAAAGAAAGCGAGGAGGGGTTCGCTCTTTTTTAACGATAGTTTTCTGTCAAATGAAAACCCGGAAGGGGTTAGGAAAGCTTTGCAAAGATTAGTGAAAAAAGGTGAGCTTATACGGGTAGCCACAGGTATATATGTACGACCGGAAATTGATCCTGTGATTGGTGTGGTTACTCCGGGTGTTGATGCCATAGCTGCTGCCATTGCCAAAAGAGATAAAGCACGCATAGTGCCTACAGGAGTGTATGCTTTGAACCGGTTGGGATTAAGCACACAAGTTCCGCTCAACGTTATCTATTTAACTGATGGAACTTCTCGAAAAGTAAAAATCGGCAAGAGAACAATTACATTCAAGCATTCAAGCCCTAAGAACGTGTCAACCATTGGCGAAATAAGCACATTGGCGATACAAGCGCTGCGAACTATTGGAAATAAAAATGTTACACCCGAAGAGATTGAAAAAATTCAACAACTACTGAAAAAGGAAAAACCAAACCATTTGCAACATGATTATCGTTTAGCCCCCGAATGGATAAGAAAAATTATACAACCCATTTTAAAACAAGTATAGCATGAACTCAATTGAGGAATGGTTGAAACTTAGTGACAGAACAAAGCAAAATATATTTGAAGAAACGGCAAAAGCTGTAGGCTTACCTAATGCTGCTGCGGTTGAGAAAGATTGGTGGGTAGTTCGTACGCTTGAACTTATTTTTAAATCGACTATCGCTAAACATACAGTATTCAAAGGTGGTACTTCGCTAAGTAAAGCCTGGGGGTTAATCGATCGTTTTTCTGAGGATATTGATTTAGCATTGGATAGGTCATTTCTTGGATTTGTAAAGTCAGATCAGGAAATGACAAATTCACAAGTGAGTAAATTGCGCAGACATTCGGTCAAATTTATTTCGGAGGTTTTATTTCCGGAATTGCAAAGACTGTTTTCAGAAGCTGGATTTGAAGATGTAACATTGAAGCTGGGAGAGATTAAAAATGATGACTCTGACCCTATTACAATTGAAGTTTACTATAAGTCAGTTACTGAGCAAATCGAATATATCCAACCAAGGGTATTGATTGAAATTGGTAGTCGTTCTTTAATTGAGCCTTGTTCCGATTGTGAGTTCAAATCACTGGTTGGAGAACACTTTCACGACCGACCATTTGCTGATTCAGACATTGTTATACCAACTGTAGATCCGGTAAGGACATTCCTGGAAAAAGTTTTTTTATTGCATGAAAGATTTCAGGTTTCGAAGAAAGGTACTAAAGTAGAACGCAGAAGCAGACATTTGTACGATTTGGAAAAATTGATGGATACTTTTGTTTCAGATGATGCCCTCCTCATTGATAAAGTGCTTTACAATACCATTGTTGAACATCGAAGAAAGTTAACACCTGAAAGGGGGATTGATTATGCTAACCATGCTCCTTCAAAAATCAACATTATTCCACCCGAAAAAATTCACGAAGAATGGGAAAAAGATTACAAAACGATGCAGGAAAGCATGTTTTATAATCCTTCACTTTCATTTGATAAGTTATTGGAAAGAATGAAGGAACTTAATACGAGAATAAATAACATCGGAGACTAAACATAAACACTATGCTATCACTCATTCAGGCAGATGAAATAAAAAGCGCAGTAGTTGAATACCTCAAGGCTACCTACAATTTCGACGACAAACGAATTGAGCAGGCTTTCGGGGATTTTCTGTACAACAAGCGCAACGGCATGTTTAAGGGGCCGTATATTCAGATTCGGATGCCGTTTGAGCAGCTGGCAGAGGGGGTGAATCTCGAAGATGTGCTGGCTATTCGTCCTGCTTTTCAGCCCTATCAGCATCAGTACGAAGCTTTTAAACGCTTATCCACCCGCAACCACAATCCGGAGCCGGTGATACTCACTACGGGAACAGGCTCGGGGAAAACCGAAAGTTTTTTGTTTCCGCTGCTCGATTATTGTTATCAACACATCGGCAAGCCGGGTATCAAGGCCATTATTTTGTATCCTATGAATGCACTGGCTACCGACCAGGCGCGCCGGTTGGCCAAAGAGATTTATAATTATCAGGATAAAGAGGGTAATTTCATCCTGCGGGATAAAATCCGCGCGGGACTGTTTATCGGGGAAGGGCGCGATAAAGGGAAAAACCGCCCCACGCGCATGGAAGAGGAAGGGATTATCGAGGATCGTGATACGCTGGTGCAGTCGCCTCCGGATATCCTGCTTACCAACTTCAAAATGCTCGATTTTTCGCTGATGCAGGCGCGGTTCAACAACCTGTGGAAGCATAATTTTGTCGATATCGGATTGTTGAAGTTTATTGTGCTCGACGAATTGCATACTTACGATGGGGCAAAAGGGTCGGATGTGGCCAACTTAATCCGACGCTTAAAACTGAAACTGTCGCTCAGCGATGAGCAATTGGTGCCGGTGGGAACTTCGGCTACCATGTCGGGCGGCGATACCGGCAAGGACGAGTTAGTCACCTTCTTTTCAAGGATATTTGGTATTGCAGTCGATAAAAAAGCAGTGATTGAAGAAAGCCGGAAGCATCCGGAAATATTCTTCGATGAAGCTCCGGAAATACCACAGATTGATGTAACAAGCATCGGGGATTGCCGGTTTCTGGAAAGCGACGATTACGACAGTTATATCGGACGACAGTTGTCGTTCTGGGGATGTTCGTCGCAACAAAACGAACTGATTCTGCAACTGAAGAAAAACCGCTGGCTACTCGAGCTGGTACGCTTGTGCGAAAAGGGCGTGGTAGAACTGGAAGATACGGTTCGCTTCTGGGTCAGCAAATGCTTTCCCGATGGTTCGGTGAGCATTTCAGACAGTTTTCTGCTGGTTCAATCGCTTACGGGGATTCTATCCTATGCCAAAGAACTATCGGGAACACGTCATTTCCCATTTCTGTATTTCCAAACCAGTTACTGGCTGCGGAGTCTGCACCGCATTTTGCGGAAATTACAACCAAGCCCGCTGTTTCGCTGGGAAACTGATCTGAATCCCAACGAAACGCTCAAATCATTACCGCCTTACTACTGTCGCGATTGTGGCGGAACGGGTTGGTTGGGGATCAAGAAAGAGAAAAACGATTATTTGGAAAACGACCTTACCCGGACGCGTCAGTTTTTTATCGGCGACAAGCAGAACAAAAACCTGTACTTCATTTCAAGTCTGGAAGGCCGGGAATTCCGGGATGTTTTTGCCGATGATTACAGCTACACCGGCGAAGCACTGACCGGCTATCTGAATCCTGAAAGTCTGGAGATTACCGATAAGAAATTAACAGAACATTCGTTCCGCATTTTCGGAGTACGCAGTCAGGATGGCGACAGAATAGATAAGATTTGTCCGCACTGCAACTCCCGCAACACCTTAGCATTGATCGGGACCGGACTTCCGACCCTTGAATCCATTGTGGCGGCTCAGTTGATGGCAAGTGCCACCGATCCGGCTTCCGACCACGACCGCAAACTCTTAGCCTTCACCAATGGTGTTCAGGATGCTGCTCATCAGGCCGGGTTTATCGAAAACAGGAACTACCGCTTCGGCATGCGCCACGCCATTCAGGCGGTACTCAAAAATCTTAATCAGCCCATCAGCCTCACAGCTTTGTATGCTGAATTTGAACGCTACTGGCAGCAAATTCTGAAACAGGAAGCTAATCCGACGGATGCATATACTTATAAATTTCTTCCACCAGATTGCGAAAGCCGGATTCGTATCGATGAGTATCGCGAGAAGGACAAATCGTTCAAGAAAGTATTTATCAACGAGTTCAGTCATCGGGTGAGCTGGGAAATCTGGTCGGAATTCTCCTACAACGCCGGCATTGGTCGTACCCTCGAGAAATCAGGGGCATCGGCAGTCGAATTTAATATTGATCAACTGAATGATGTGTATGACCAGCTTCAATACTGGTTAAAACAGGAATCGCTAGGTGACAGAATCGACCGGGAAAGTTTCGTTCAATTTCTGCTGGGATTTCTTCACCGACTTCGTTTCAAGGGAGGGGTGGATCACAACTACCTGCGGAAATACCGTACCGAGCGAACAAACTACTGGCTTATTACGCAAAACGCCAATAAAAAGCATTTTCTTATCAAGAATTTCGGAAAGAATACACGTCTGCCCAAGTTTGCGACCCTGAGTCATGGCCCTAATTCAGCAGCCTTTGAGATTATCCAGACGCAGAACAACAAACACAACTGGTACAGCACCTGGATGTTGAAATGCTTCCCGATGGTACATGCACAGGAAACCGAACTGATCAACGAATTTTACCAACAGTTGCTGGAGTACCTGGAAGCCAACCGACTTTTAGATAAAAAAGTCGCCGCTGGTGTGAACAACACTGGTTTGAATCCCGATCAGATTTATCTGACCACGGAGGTACATTCGTTCGAGTGCCCGGTTTGTGGCAATGCGCTGAATGTGGGTTCTCAAAATGCTGCTATAGTAACAGGAGGGATGCCATGTCTGCAACACCGCTGCACGGGCAACTATCAGCCTAAAGAAAACGCATATGATTACTACCGGATGGTGTACAACCGCGGAAGGGCGTTACGGATTTATGCCAAAGACCACACCGGACTTATCGACAGGGATAAACGTGAACAGTTGGAACGAGACTTCAAACAACGTCCCAACTATCACAGCACCAATGTGCTGGTAGCCACTTCTACCCTCGAAATGGGTATCGATATCGGCGATCTGAACATTGCATTCAATGCGTCCATTCCTCCCGAAACATCCAACTACCTACAGCGGGTGGGGCGTGCCGGTCGGTCGTCGGGCACTTCGCTCATTGTGAACTTAGCCGGAAGAGACGAGCACGATCAGTATTATTTTGAAGATACCATGGAAATGATGCAGGGCGAAATTCGTACACCCTCCTGCTACCTTGGGGCTAAGGATATCCTGCGCAGGCATTTCATGGCGTTTTGTTTTGACCGATGGGCTTCGGCCAATCCCGATGCCAACCGCATTCCGCATATGATTAGATTATTGGGTGTGGAAAGTCTCCCGTTGCAGGATAGTCGTTTTGTATTTACAAAAATTGCCCAATATATTTCGAAAAATAAAACAGCGCTTTACACAGCTTTCCGCTCGCAGTATTCCGACGAAGAATCGATGATTGCCCTGCATCAGATTGAAATGGATTTGGCAGCCAACCGACCTGTGGAGCTGTTGGAGTCGGTTCACACGATGCTCAAATCAGAAATTGACTTTTACAAAAACAAGCGTAAAGATATCGATGCTCGATTAAAAACGCTACCTGCCACAGGAGCCGAAACGGAGGCTTTGAAGATGGAACGAAAGGCCGTAAACGGAGCATTGCATACCATTGCTAAGCGAAATACCATTGAGCACATCACCAACCTGGGCATACTTCCGAATTATGCCTTCCCCGAAACGGGAGTGCATATCAATGCGCAAATTATAACCAAAACGGAAGATGTCGACGGAACGAAGTATCGTACCGAGGACTTTGGCGAAATAGTGCGCCCGGCTTCCAGTGCTATTACGGAGCTTGCGCCCGGCAACATCTTCTACAGTCAGGGTTACAAGCTCGAATCGCAGGGGCTGGAATTGCTGTCGGCCGATAATTACGAAATATGGCGATTTTGTAGTAATTGCGATGCATTGATGAAAGATGCCGACGTAAAGCAGGAACATCAGACTGCTTGTCCGAAGTGCCGGCACAACTCCTGGGGCAGTATTGCCAACCGAAAAGTAATGGTGAAGCTGGAAGGTGTGTTGTCGGTCAACGATAAGGAAGCATCGAAAATCAACGACCATTCCGACGACAGAGAACGCAAGTTCTATCACAAATCCGTACATCTGATAACCGATCCAACTTCATCGCAGGGAGCCAAAGTGTTGAAACGGGTGCCTTTTGGCATTGAGTTTTACACCGCTGCAGAGTACATCGAAGTAAACACCGGTATGCAGGAAGATGGTTTTTGGGGCAACCGACAGTTGTTGATTAATGAAAAAGAAAATCCGGAAGTTGGATTTGTAGTCTGCAAAACCTGTGGCAAAGCAACCGAACGGCAATTGTCGCAACCGGAACTTGACCGACACCAGCGTGCCTATCATTTTGGCTATTGCATCCACAAAAGCAGCGAATATCAGGGTAGTAGGGACGAGGTGTTTGAAGAACTGTATCTGTATCGAAAGTTTCACACCGAAGCATTGAAAATACTGTTGCCGGTGCAGGATTTCAGAACATCCGAGAAAGTCTCCATCTTCAAAGCAGGCCTGATGTTGGGACTGAAGAACTACTTCAAAGGACATCCCGACCATATTCTCATTCGCGAATACGAAGAATTTAATCCGGAATCGGGCCGGAAGGAACAATTCCTGATCATGTATGAAAGCATTCCCGGAGGTACCGGATATCTGTCGCGATTGTTCAATCCCGAAGAATTTACAGCCTTGCTCACAACAGCTTATGATCAGATAAAACATTGCACTTGTAAAGATGAAGGAAAAGATGGTTGCTACAAATGCATTTATACCTACTCCAATCAGTACGACCGGGAGATTTTGAGCCGTGGTGAAGCTGAAACGCTTTTCAGGGATATTGTAGAAAAATCGAGTGAGTGGAACGAAGCAGGCAGTCTTACCAACCTGACTTATGCAACCAACGAAGAAGAATCGGAGCTGGAAGAACGATTCGTGCAACTATTGCAGGAAACTTTCAAGTCGAAGCCATCATCCGATTTCAAAGAAATAACGGAATATGGGTTGAAAAAATACCAGTTGACGCTGCGCAACGACATCAAAACAGTGATTTATGAAATAGCTCCGCAGAACAATGGGAACACGCTCAAACAGGTGAAATACAACACCCGTCCCGACTTCGTATTCAAGTGCGTATCGTTGATGGAAAAAGGTATTTCGGCAAGTTTTGATGAAGTGGATGAAATTAAACCTATTGTGGTTTATCTGGATGGATATCAATACCATGCCTCTGCCGAACACAATCGGGTAGCGAATGATTTGAAAATCCGTAACGCCATTCTTGAATCGGGGCGTTATAATCTTTGGGTGCTTACCTGGGATGAAATAAATAAGGAAGCGGGTAATGCTAACGAAGACCTGCTGCAACAAAAAATGGTAATTGAGCCCTTAGCTAAAGTGGCTCCAAAGTTATCATTACTAAGCGGTTTCGATTTTTCGACGGTAAAAAAACAATCGGGTTTCTCACGCTTATGTTGGGTGTTGAATCAACCATTGCAGTCAATCAATCTGAAACTATGGTCGGCAGTTCAACTGGTTGCCTGTCAGACGAAAATGCTTGGCAAGTGTATAGATGATGATCGGTTAAACCTCTTTCTACAAAATGGATTGAAAAGCGGTATTAGTTTCGCAGCACCCTCTCCTGCCCTATTTGCCTGGTGCGATAAATTATCCTTTATGGATGAACTCGCTATCGTATGTACAGCACGATTGCAGGATTTTTCCATTCAGCATGGCAGTACGGTGCAGCAACCGGAAAGCGGGTATAACAAGGACAACTGGGAGTTATTCTGGAAGACCTACAATCTGTTGCAGTTTCATCCTGTTACAGAGGCCGACGAAAACATGGGAATTTCGATTGACACGGTGCTCGATAACTTCAGACCCGAATTGCACAGCATTGTAATACAGCTATTTGAGCACAACATCGACTTTAACAACGAATATGATTTCGATTTAATGGAGGATGAAGTCATACTTGCTTCGGCAGAACTGGGATCGGCAAGTGCGAAGTTTTTCCTGTATCCGTTCGATGATGAATCAAGGAAGAAACTGCTGCAAAATGGCTACAAAGAATTCACTATTGAAACATTTAATCTATACTAAGCTCTAATTTTTGAAGATATGACAAGTAACATCCAACTATTTATACACGATTCATTTTTTGATGCTTTTTCGGTATTACCCAAGCAGATACAAAAGCGTACCCGCGAATTGCTCAAAAAGTTCAAGGAAAATCCGGAATCATCAGCCATCAATTACGAAAAGATTAGCTCGTTTAAAGATCAAAGTCTGCGCACCGTGCGGGTGAGCGATAAATACAGAGCCATCGTAAAAGCACCGGAAAACGGTTCAGGTTTTCACTTATTGTGGGTGGATAATCACGACGAAGCCATGGACTGGGCAAAGAATAAACTCTTTGAATGGAATCAGGCTACTCAGGGTTTTCAATTGTTTGAAGAGCCTGATTATGCTGCAGTGACAATTCCATCGACATCAGAGACACACAGCAGCTTGTTTGGACATCTTTCCAATGATGAACTTCTGGCAATTGGCACCCCTGAACTGATGCTGAATTTAGTGCGTTCATTTGTTACGCATGAAGACCTAAACAGAAGTAAAGATAACCTTCCCGTTGATCTTTACGAGTATTTGTATTACCTGTCCGAAGGCATTCCGTTAGAAGATATTCTGGAAGATATCAATGCCGGAAAAGCCGATGAGAATCCAATGCAGAGTTACAATGCGATGAAACACACCTTCATTGTAACAGACGACACGCAGTTGGAAGAAATCTTAAACGGAAGTTTTGAGAAATGGAAGATATTTCTGCATCCGAGTCAGCGCAATTTAGCCTATCGCGACTACAACGGTCCGGTGAAGGTAACCGGTGGTGCCGGAACAGGTAAAACAGTATGTGCACTCCACCGGGTAAAATATTTAGTTGATAAAGTGGGAATTTTCAATCCTCCGGTACTGTTTACAACTTATACAAAAAGTTTAACCAACTACCTCCGCGAAACCATTCAGAGTCTGGGTGTAACGGATGAGCAGGTGGATCTCACCAATATCGACAAGTTGATTGTTGATCTGGCAAACAACACACATTATAAGATTTTCGACACCAAAGTGGGATACCTGACTGCAGAACAGGAAAAAAAGCTCTGGTGTCAGGCTATCGACAAGGTGCCAACCAGATTCAACGAAGAATTTTTCTATGCAGAATTCAACGAAGTGATCGTGGCACTTGGAATCGAAACTCTTGAAGCCTATCACACAGCATCCCGGGTAGGTCGCACCACACGGATTGGCCGCAAGGACAAGGAAGAAATCTGGCAGGTGGTTGCTGAATTTCAACACCAAAAGGCTGGTAATTATTCAAAGATAGAACTTTGTATGTTGTTGTCGAATTTCTTTGAAAAACAAAAGATAAAACCATTCTCATTTGTTGTTTGCGATGAGATACAGGATTTCAGCAACCCTGAATTAAAACTGTTACGTTCGTTGGTGGAAGAAAAAGAAAATGATTTATTCCTGGTGGGCGACCCGTTTCAGAACATCTATAAGAAATCACAGAATTTCTCAAAATCAGGTATTAGTGTAAAAGGAAGAAGAAGCAGAAAACTGAAAATTAATTATCGTACAACAGAAGAAATTAAACACTTAGCCATGAAGGTGGTCTCTGAAGTTCCTGTAGAAGATTTCGATGGAAATCCCGAAAATATGAAGGGCTATTTATCGCTGATGCACGGTGACGAGCCAAGTTACATTACTTTCAATACGCCGGAAGAAGAAGACCAGTTTATCTTCGACAAATTAAATCAGTTCATCATCAATGATTTAATTAACCCAAACGAAATATGTATTTGTGCCCGAACTAACTACGGACTGGATGAAACAAAAAAAATACTGAACACTACCGGATTTAAATATTCAGATTTAGGAAGTCTCAAGCATGCCACTAATGCGGTAAATGTTTCCACCTTTCATAACATGAAAGGCCATGAATTTAAAATTGTCTTTGTCAGAGGAATGTCGGAAGATAAGGTTCCTTATAAACACAGCCAATATGAATATCTCACCGATAGAGAACGTCAGCAGTACTATCAACAGGAAAGGTCATTGTACTATGTTGTTTTCTCCAGAGCAATTCAATCAATTTTTATTACCGGAGTCGGTGAGAAAAGCTGTTGGATTTTGCCTTCGGAATGAATGAATAATTATCATTAATTCAAAAAATGATCGATTTCAACTTACTTGCATCATTGCCTGTTGACACAAGCTTAAGACCCTATCAGCAAACGCAAAAGGAAAATATCTATAGATCATTTTGAATTTACAATATGTATAGCTGTTGAAGTCATCAGTTATACATAAAGCTAATACATGTTTTGCAATTGTCGTGCAAATACAAAAAAATAAAAAAGCTAATAACCTATTTAACAGATTATTAGCTTTATTTTTCGTTGTCTTACTAGGATTCGAACCTAGACAGGCAGATCCAGAAACTGCAGTGCTACCATTACACCATAAGACAATGATGGGATTGGAAGCGCAAAAGTAATATAAATTGATTTAATATCAAAAG
>Ga0172379_10001109_pt1 | contig 57761 bp, 52 predicted proteins | sample GrowelOW334metaG_FD_119756 | JGI IMG/M metagenome (GOLD analysis project Ga0172379, IMG submission 119756) | Groundwater microbial communities from an aquifer near a municipal landfill in Southern Ontario, Canada - Groundwater well OW334 metaG | ecosystem: Environmental > Aquatic > Deep... | reverse complement strand
CATCAGTCTGCATTCCCAACGAGGACGTTGGGAACGAGGGGATCATTTCTTCCCCTCCACAATCCCAATCTCATCCGCACTCAAAGCATAAAGCACATACACCATTTTGTCAATCTCTTTTTCGCACTCAACCACTCTAGCCTCTAGCTTTTCTGTCGCCTCTTTTATCTCGATTTTATCAATCGCATTTAGGCTATCGAAGTGTTTTTTGTATTTTTTGAGTGTTTCTTTGGCGGTTAGGATTTCATCAACTACAATAATAAAATCATCTTGCGTTAATGTATTTTTAGAAAAATGGGTGTATAATTCTTCTATCAGACTTGCTTGACGCCAGAAAGTCGCCCCCGCTGGACTCAGGATGGAGAAATGGGCGCAATTACTCCCTTGCAAGTTTGATTTTTTAAGCTCCGCTTTTTTCTTAAATCTCTCAAACTCTTTTTCCCTATTTGCATGTATCGATACCAAAGAGCCGTCTGTGTCTATTACATGGATTATTTTTTTACCTGTATTGTCTGTAAAAATATGACAATCTCGTCCAGTTTGAAGATTGAGATAAACCTCTTCAATATTCATAAAAATATACGGCAACAACTTAAAATAGTTCATAGCAAACTCACTGTGTCCTCTCAACTCTTCGATATAACCACGATTTTTCGCAAACAAAAATTCAGTCAAATAAATATCTTTGCCATCGTATGAAGCAACGGCTATCTTTGTCTCTTTATCGTATCTGGTTTTTTTGGGCATCGCCATAAGGGTAGTGATGTTTGTTTGGTAGTGGGATATGGTAGAGATTTCAGGTATAGGTAATAATTCCAAATCAGTTGGTTTTATATTTACATCATTAAAGCTATTTGCATAGACCCAATTTATCATTTTTGAATTTAAAATACTTAAAATATATTTGAGCTCATTAATATCATTAGTTTTTGAAATAAAATTACTCAATGCAGGATTATTATAATATTCCTCGTCGGTGTAAGTAGCAACTATCCTGATTTTTAGTTTTGGATTTCTTATTCGTTGAACCAATAACCTAGGCATTGTAAAATATTTTTGAGGTCGTGGAAATACCAACCAATCACCATAACTTATCCAATTCTTTCCATTCCATTCTAACTCATATTTTGAAATATCCTTGCCTTCAAGTTCCATTTTATAAGTTTCATCTTTTTTGTAATCTGAATGCCAAGCTCTCTCGTCCATTATTTGTTTGGTTTTTTCAATACCATAAATCGGTATCATTTCCCTTGCTGAATAAGCTTGTATTCCAGCACTTACTTCACAGTAATCCTTGATTTGTAACTTCTCTTTTCTAATTTTTTCTATAAGATTAACTGTTGCTTCATCAGAACCATAATTAAACACAAAACCATCACTGTTTAAAAATCTTATTTGAGAAACAAATTGACTTGTCTTGTTATAATTTTTATCCACTAGATTAATTTGTACCATCTCATTGACTTGAGCTAAATTTTTGATAATTATCGACAATGTGTCAATATTGGCATCTTCAAAAACATTAAAATTGTACTTTTCTATCGACTCTATGAAGTATTTTAAAATAAATTCTCGTAATTTTTCAGTTTGTTGGAGTATTGTCCAAGTATCAGGAATAATATAACCCAATAAACCATTTTCTTTTAAGAGCTTGATTCCTAGATAGGTAAAAAAGTGATAGCTATCAAACTTACCTTTATAAATTTCGCTATACATTTGAGCAATTATTTTTTTATCTTTTGCGTCGAAACTTGCTCCATACGGTGGATTCCCAATCACCACATCAAAACTATTTTCTTCAAACGGCATCGCCAAAAGCGAATTAGCACAGATGATTTTATCATTCAAACTCGTAAGCTCTCGCCCCTTATGAGCAGTCCTTAGCCACAAACTAAGTTTTGCAATCTCCACTGCATCTTCATTTATATCTACACCATAGAGATTGTGTTCAAGAATATCTTTTTCGATCTCGTATCTCAATGTCAAATCTTGGAATGGAAGTAGCAAATCCCGTATAAAAGTATGCTCACTTATTAGAAACTCTAACGCTTGATTGAGAAATGCACCGCTTCCACACGCAGGGTCGAGGATTTTTAGATGGGTTAGCCACTCTCTGTAGTTTAGTAATATTTCTTTGTAACTCTGCTCTTGCTTCGTGAGTTTCCGAGGATTGACGACCACCGTTTCGGACTCGATTTTTAGTTCTTCTTTTTTATCGGTGCAAAGTTTCCCAAGAGTGTTTTCAACAATGTAATGTGTAATATATTCAGGGGTGTAAAATACACCGTCTTTTTTTCGTTTGGATTTCTTCTTATCAAAATTAGTGTTTTCAATAGAAGCATTTAGCTCTTCCAAATCGGTCAAACTCTGCTCAAAGATATGCCCCAAAATATTGACGCTAATATCGCTCTCAAAATCATAATCGGAAAGCTTTTGGGCTTCCACATCAAGAGCACTATCATCAATGATAAGCGAGTCTAATAATTCGTCTTTGGCGAAAAGCCCACCATTGTATTTGGGAATGGATAGCTTCTCATTACCTCTGTTAATTGCATCAAAATAAAATTTGTAAATATCATAGAGTGCGTATGTCGTAAATGCTTGATTTTTAAAATATTCTCGTATCTCTTTGATAGTATTGGCTTTTAGTAAATTTCGATCTTCCGCAAAGAGGATGAAGATAACACGGTCACAAAGTTTTTGGGTTAGGCGCAGGAGGGTTTGTTTGTCCAGTTCCGTTCGCCCTGAGCTTGTCGAAGGGTGTTGTGGTTCGACAAGCTCACCACGAACAGGAGGGTCTTGAAGATAGTTATTCTTAACAATATTTTCAAACAAATGAGTCCGAAACGCACTAAAATCTTTGTACAGTTGTTTGGAAATCGTTGCTTCAAAGTTTGCTGATTTCTCTTTGAGTTTGAGGGGAATATCATCTCGGATACTCTCATAACTCAAGAGCAGATGAAGCGTTTTGAAATCTTCATAGGAGAGACTAAAGAGATTAAATTTCTCGTATGCGGTTTTTTTGTCGATATAAAAACGTAATTCGTCAAAGTTGGAAATAATGATGTATTTGGAATTACTATGTGAGTTGTGATAGTTGAATGCCTGAGACTCTACCGCATCGAGATTTTTGGTTTTTTGATCTTTGAGTTCCACGATTCCGATAATCTCACCATTAACATAAATGACTCCATCGGCTTTTTTACCGTCGGTTTCGTTTTTCTTTTCGCGTTCTAAATTGTAATCGGCGGGGTTGGTAGTTTTGAGGGTATAGCCCAAGCAGGATTCGAAAACGTCTTTGAAAAAGCCGTCTTGATAGACTTCCTCTTTGAACCCACGAATAGCTTGAACTTTTGAAAGATAGTTTTGAAAGTTATTCCAACGTGAGGCGATTAAAGCTTCATCGTATTTGATGGAGTTGAGTACGGATTTTTGAAAAATTGGCAAGAAATATCCTTTTAATAGTTTAAATTATACCACACCAAAAGAATTTACAAAATCACTTCCATTTCGATTTTATCGGTACAAATATAAAACAATTCACCTCATCACGTCGTTCGTATGCCAACACATAATCGTGCTCTCGCAAAATGGCATCGACGATGTAAAGCCCCAATCCAAAACTGTCTTTCGTCGGCTGATCTTTCGTGAAAGGTTCGATGTAATAGTGGAGAGGTTTTTTGAGTGGTTCCCCTAGATTACTAAAAATAATTTCATTCTTTTCCATACTAATGGACATCTTTTTCTCAGGAGAATATTTGATTGCATTATCGATCATATTTTTGACCGCTGTTACAAAAAGTCTATAATCAACCTCAATTTTTATTGACGCATCGATATGATTTTCTACCCAATCGTATTCAACCATAGCACTGTCAATCGCTCCGTCGATAATATCAATAAGACGGTACTCTTTTTTCTCTAAATACTGATTACCTGAACTAATTTCCTCGATTAAAGCGAACTCTCCGATGAGATTTTCTAGCCGTATAAAAATTCCCTCAAACCGTCTTCGTTGCTTTTCATCGTCAATCATCGTTGTAACAATTCGCCCTTTAACAATGGGGGTTTTAAGCTCGTGCATAATATTACGTAAAAAGAGTGTTCGCGATTCGATCAATGAGCGAATTTTACGCTGTGCGGTCTCCATTTCATTACCGATCAAGGCAATTTCATCGGTTCCACTGATACAAAAATTTACGCTCATATCCCCTTCACCAAAACGGGCAATTTGACGACGGAGACGACGTAATGGAGCCAATCTATAGACAATAAGACCAAAGGAAAATACTAAAATACTCAAGACGGTTGTGTAAGAATAAATCAGCATTACAGGGGTATAGGGTCGTATCTTCCGATCCTCCAAGAGGAGTGAATTATGATCGGATTCAATCCAAAAATAAATTTTACCCTTGTATTCAAGCATTCTTGCATCAATTTGGCTGTCAATAAAATTTTGATACGGTGCCTCGAAAGAGATATATTCTGCCATTCTTATCGCAGGAGAACCCTCTTCTTTTAATAGCGTTGCATTCTGAGTAATCGACTTAAATTGGGATTCATTATTGATAACATAGAGATCATAAACGGCTAAATTGGCTTCTAAAATAGTAATCGAAATTTGTTTGAGCAAAAAAGTGTGATAGATTTGGGAAATAAGGGAATATTTATTAAAAAGGTCATCAACATGCTTGGCACTGTTACTTTGATAAAGCTTATAAAACGTATAACTCACACTCGAAACGGTAACGATAAAAGCAAAAAGTACCGTTAAAAAAACACCGTTTCGTTTTATCATTATTTTAAAAGTTTATATCCAATACCACGGATAGATTCAATCAATGTTTTATCACCCAGCTTGTTACGAATACGTCCCATCATTACGTCAATACTTTTGTTAGAAGAATCTTCGTTAATAGCAGCGACATTATGAATCAGATCTTCACGGGATACGACCAACCCTTGTTTTTTGATCATATGCGCCAAGATGCCGTATTCCGCATTGGTAAACTCCAAAGCTCTCCCCTTGTAACTGATCTGCATTGCCGATTCGTTGAGCTTAAAATCACTCATCGACTCTGCCGCTGCTTGGGATACTGCATCATAACGACGCAATACGGAGTGAATACGTGCTTCAAGCTCTCTGGGGTCATAGGGTTTTGGAAGATAATCATCCGCACCTAGCTCAAGAGCTTTTACCTTGTCGGTCACATCTGAACGGGCGGAAGAGATAATAATAGGGATATTTTGACGGGTACGTATTGCGGCACACACCTCTAATCCATCCATCCCTGGTAAAGTCAAATCCAAAATCACGGCATCAAATTTTTCCAATTTCAAAATACTCAACGCCTTGAACGGATCATCTTCCGTCGTCACTTGAAAATCAAACTGCTCTAAAAATTCGGTGAGTATCTCGGCGAGCTCGAGATCATCTTCTATCATTAATATTTTATTCATACTGGTATTGTAACCGACAGAGGGTAAACACTTAACTAACTTATCCACACCGTAAAATGATACGCTACATACGCCAACGAATACGCCACAATCGTTGTCAATACAAACAAATAGCCGAAATATTTGATCCCACCTGCTTCACGGGTAAAGACGACCGATGCCGCCAAACACGGTAAATAGGTCATAATAACCACGATAAAGGCAACGGCTGAAGGGAGAGGGATTTGGTCATGAATGACATGTGCCAATGAACTATCCTGCGCATTTGCGTCACTTCCGAGGGAATAAAGAACCCCTAAAGTCGAAACAACAACCTCTTTCGCCGCTAATCCTGCTTGCAATGCTACCGCCATTTTCCAATCAAATCCAAGGGGTTGGAAAGCGGGTTCAATACTATGACCGATCATCCCGATGAAGCTTTGAGAGAGTTGTTCTTCGGCGAGTTTATTTTCCAAACTTTTTACTTCTTTGGGTGACGTTGAACTCTCTATTTTTGCGGTATAACTTTGCGTGAGATGGGCATCTTTGGGATAGGTGCTCAAAAACCAGACCAACAGTGACGCGGCGGCGATAAATGTTCCCGCTTTTTTAAGATACAGTATTGTTTTGGTCACTACCGTATGCCAAATCAGTTTCAGTGAGGGGAGACGGTATTTGGGCATCTCCATAACAAATGGCTCATCCGAACCTTTGAATGCTGTCATTTTTAATACTTTTGCTGCCGTTAAGCCGATCATTGCACCCAAAATATAGATGCCAAAAAGGGCATTTCCTGCCATCTCTGAGCCGAAAAATGCCCCCGTAAAGAGGACATAAACGGGTAAACGTGCACCGCAACTCATAAACCCAATAATAAAAAGGGTAAGCAATCGGTCACGGTCATTTTTCAAGATTCGCGCTGACATATAGGCAGGAATGGAACACCCAAACCCTGTAACAAGGGGGATAAACGATTGCCCATGAAGCCCAAACTTGTGAAAGAAACCGTCCAATAAAAAGGCAACGCGCGACATATACCCCGTCGATTCAAGCAGTGCAATTCCCACAAAAAGAATCACAATATTAGGGACAAAAAGGACAACGGCTCCCACTCCCGTAATCACCCCATCCACAACCAACGAACGTATCTCATCATTGCCAATCGTCGAACCAATCAAACCTCCAAACCAGCCGAAAAAAGCGTTGATCCACTCCATAGGGATAGAACCAATCTCAAAGGTAAGCTGAAAAAGTGACCACATAAAAAAGAGGAAGATAGGGATTCCAAAGATGGGGTGAATAAGAACACTGTCAATTTTTTCTGTCGTTGTTTTTTGCTCGGGTGCTTTAGATTTTACTTTGACTGCTTCCGCAATAACCCCACGATTGAACGAAAAATACTCTTCAGCAAAAATCTCTTTGACATCCTCACTGTCATGATGAAGGGCAATATGATGATCTGCTTCGATCAAAAGAGGCTGAAGCTCTGTCCATATCGGATCATCATGAAGGAGTCGATATGTTTTTTTCTCTTGTTGAAGCAAATTGATTGCGATATTACGGTTGGAAATAGTTGCTTTAAAACGATGCCGATCAAGATAACTTTTGATTAGCCCTATCTCCTCTTCCACTGCTTCACTAAAGATTAATTTTTGTTCCTGATACGCTGCTTCATGCACTTTTATGACGGCGCTCATAAGCTCATCCAAACCTGTTTTTGCCGCGGCTGAGACACGTATGCACGGTATACCTAACAGTTGTGATAGATAAGGGGCATTGATCTCTATCCCCTCTTTGTCCGCTTCATCGGACATATTGAGCGCCACAACGAGTTTTTTACTCATCGTCATCAGTTCTGCTGTGAGTTGAAGATTTTTGATCATATTGGTAGAGTCAAGGACGTTGATAATCAGATCATATTTTTCGTTCGTTAAAAACTCGTGAGTTACCCTCTCTTCGATCGAGTAATCGGTAAAAGCGTAGGTTCCCGGTAGATCAACAACGGTAAAATGATACCCGTCATATTCAAACAAAACTTCCGTTTTTTCAACCGTTACCCCAGTAAAATTGCCGACATGAAGACGCGCATTACTGACGGAATTGATAAGCATACTTTTACCGACATTAGGTTGACCTACAAGGGCAATTTTCAGATTCTTCCCGTCGATTTGACACACTGCGATATTATCGGACATCAGAAACCTCGATTAGTTCAGCTTCTTCTTTGCGCAATGCCAAACTTACATTTCCCACTTTGATCTCAAAAGTGCTTTTCCCCGGTGCGCATTCGAGCATTTTTACCTCAGAACCTTTGAGGAGTCCAAATGCAATGAGACGCTGTTTGAGTGGTCCGATTGCATTATTTTTGACAACAGTACAGCTTCCGCCCTTACTGCATGCGCTTAAAAGTGTCATTGAATTCTTATTCATTATTGTTTCCATAATTGACAAAATATCTTTAGGGGAAAATTATACCTTATTAATTGACAATCATTCTCAAATACTTACCCAAAATTGTACGTTTAAATAATTTTAACATTTTTAAAAGCAGGCGAGAGTTTGCTATAATAGCGGACTCAAAAACCACTCAATTAGGAAATTTATGCCGTTCTTATGGAATTCAACCAATCACTTCAACCTCGCTAATCTCGTCACCATGACAAATATCACGTGCGGATTACTCGCCACTTATTTCATTACACAAAGCCATTTTGACTATGCCATCATCCTCGCATGGATGGGGGGAGCCTTCGACATTATGGACGGTAAAATCGCCCGCAAATACCACCTTTCCAACGAATTTGGCGTTCAGCTTGATTCCTTCGCTGATTTTCTCTCCTTTGTCCTCGTCCCCACATTTTTGATTTTTCAAGCCGTTTATTCGTCGTTGGAGGGGATCGCACTTATCACCGTAGCGATTGGCTCCATCTACTACGTCATCAGCGGACTTCGTCGCCTTATTCAGTTTAATATCAACGCCGATGCAGGGGAAGTTGCTAAATATTTCACGGGAGTCCCTACACCGCTTGGGGCGATTTTACTCTGGCTTACCTATCTCTCCGCTCCCTTTATTACGTGGATTGGGGTTTTGGCATGTATGGTTGTGATCGGAGCGTTGCTGAATTCTAATGTTAAGATTCGACATCCGTAAGCTCTTCATAGCTATTGAATAAGAGTATAATTGCTAAATTATGAAAATAAAAAAAGGAAACGCTCATGCAAGTAGCATTTCAACTGCACAGTGCTGATTTAGATGGAAGCTTTATCGAATCAATCAAAAATCTTTTTAAAAACAAAAATATCGAAATCGTGGTACATGACGACGAAGATGAAGAAAAACGTTTTGGTGATATATTAGAACATACCTACGCAGACTCTAAACCCGTTAGTGAAGAGATGCTTTTTGAGGCGTTGCGTGAGAGTTGAAATTCGTGACTCATTCATCAAAGACATCAAAAAAACCACCCGAGAAAATAAGCAAAAAATAGAAGAAGTTTTTCACGAGTTCAAGGCAGTCAACACACTAGCAGAACTCAAAAATGTGAAAAAACTAAAAGGTCATAAACATTTTTATCGAATACGTATCGGTGACTATCGACTTGGGTTTGCTTTTGAAAATGACACCATTATACTTCTTCACTTTTTACATCGAAAAGATATTTATCGCTTTTTTCCGTAGGTTTCTTCATCATATTTTTCTGAGAGGAAATATCTACCCCTCCAAAAAAATCGGTAATTTCCACACCAAATACCGCAGCAATTTTATAAAGATGCTCCAAATTAAAATGCTTTTTGTTATGATAAATTTCAGCAACTGAGATTAGCCCCACAGATTTCAGTCCCATAGCAAGTGCTAAATCAAGTTGCGTCATCCCTTTCTCTTTTCTCAACCGCATCACATTTTGACCGATCATCCGATAAAACGTATCAATATCCGATTGAGAAACTTCGTGCATAAACTACCTATGGTTAATATAGTGTGAAGTTTAATAGGAATACAATCACACATCAACTAACTATAGTTAGTTAGACTACTGTAGGACGGTAAAAATGAAGAAAATTATGTTGGCTGCGTTGCTTACAAGTGGATTAATGGCGGCAGAGAGTGGAATGTATGTGGGTGCGGATGTTGGGAATACTGCTGCTGATTTTAAAGCAACCGCACCATCTATTGGTTACAGCAGTTCCATTACTGATGATGGAGGATCACAGACTTTAAAAGTTGGTTATTATTTTGATAAAAATAGCCGAACTTCGGCTTTTTATCAACATCTTAATGTTGAAGATGGAAGTGGAAGCTTTTATGGTATAGGCTATGACTATTTGATTGGAGACAATGCGTTCAAGCCATTTATTGGAGCTATTGCTGGATATGGTAGTGTAAATGTAGACAGTGTAGACGTAGCTATTAAAGGAAGTTTTTTCGGAGCACAAGCTGGACTTAACTACTCCATTACTGATAATTTTTCTGCTGAGGCTGGATATCGATACATGAAAGCAAATATGGATGATACTATAGTTGTTTCAGGCAGAAATTTGACATTTGAACTTGATACAATTAAAAACTGGTTCATTGGTGCAAATTACAAATTCTAATTTTTCTTGATGGTTTCGTCACTCCACCATACTGGTGAATAAAAACTTTTACTAAAATTCTCGCGCAAGCGGGAGTCTAGCTTTCACTAAAAGCATTTCATTAACTTTATCGGAATTTACAACCCCAACTCACTATGTGAACCAATCCGAACCAGTTGCAAAACGTCATTACTCAATTTTTCGCATGTAAATCAGCCATTAGGGCATCAATAGAATCAAATGATTTGAGATTACCCTCTCGTGCTTCACGCATTGCGGCAATCGTCTCATCATTAGGGATCAATGGATCAAAAGGGAGGGCTTTTTCTCGTGCAACACGGGTAAGCATAAGACGAAATGCGTCCGATACACTCAAACCGATTGAAGCCAATACGGCACTTGCTTCGGCTTTGGTTTGTTCATCGATACGGGCACGAACGACAGCATTTGCAGCCATAATAAACTCCTTCTATTATTTGAGCTACATTGTAGCACACACATAAATAATGAGCAATTAAGATCCGAACCAATTATCTATTCATCTTCCATACTCTCTCTCAAAGAAAGTGGCAACTCTCTCTTCGGCTTCAGCCCCAATTTTCGCATCCCCTCCGCACGCCGTATCAAATTCCCTCGACCCGTTGAGAGTTTATTCATCGCCCCCTCATAACTCTTTTGCGTTCGTCCGATCTGCTCTCCTATTTTTTCCATATCTTCCACAAATGCCACCAGCTTTTCATACAACGCTTCCGCCGATGTAGCAATCTCTTTGGCGTTGCGTTCCTGATATTCACTTCTCCAAATGTGCTCAATGGTACGGAGCGTTACGAGGAGCGTAGAGGGGGAGACAACGACAATATTTTGCTCGTAGGCTGTTTTGAAGAACGTATTGTCCTCCTCCAATGCCAGTAAAAATGCCCCTTCAATCGGCATAAACAGCAACACAAAATCAAGTGTTTTAACACCGTTAAGCTGTTCATATCGCTTCCCACTGAGACCTTTGATATGTCCATGAATCGAGATGAGATGTTGCTTGAGAGCATGAGCGCGCTCTTCGTCATTACTTGCACGGATAAATGCTTCGTAGGCGACGAGAGAGACTTTGGAGTCAATAATAATATCTTTGTTTTGGGGGAGATGGACGATGACATCGGGACGAAATTTCTTCCCCTCTTCATCACTGAGGGTCGTTTGAATATCGTATTCATGCCCCTCTCGCAAACCTGAATCTTCCAGTACACGTTCAAGAATTATTTCCCCCCAGTTTCCTTGGGTTTTGTTTTCCCCTTTGAGGGCATTGGTGAGATTGATCGCATCTTCGCTGAGCCGTTCATTGAGAGATCTAAGACGAAGTATTTCATCTTTGATACTTTGACGCTCTTTCGCATCGTGGATAAATTGATCTTTGCTTTGAATCGAAAATTGGGTAATCTGTTCGCGAAACGGTTGAAGGAGAAGATCAAGTCCCTTCGTATGCGCTTCATCAAATGTTTTGGCTTTTTGATCGAAAATTTGCGTTGCCAAATGTTCAAACTGCCCTTTCATCTCTCGTTTTGCTTCATCAAGGAGACGCAATTTCTCTTCATATCCTCTAGCCGACTCCTCATGACGAGTATGCAATACGGCAAAATCACGCTCAAGGAGATGATAATCACTCTTTTTAGTCTCAAGTTTTGATTGAACATCGAGACGTAAACTCTGTTCTTGATTAAACATCTCTTGGAGCTGAATGGCTTGCGATTCCAGCAGTGCGTAGTGTGTACGAGATTGTTGGAGTAGCCAGAGAAGGGTTCCAGAAGCAACAGTGGCGATTAAAGTTGTTATTTCATATATCATGATGAGATTATAGCTCACCCCCTTCTAAGGGAGATAAAATATGGCATAGTGTAAGATTTTCCCATGAAACACTCCCCCAACGCCCCCTGCCCCTGTCACAGCGGTGAAAAATATAAAAAATGTTGTCAACCCTACCATCGTGGTAGTTTCCCCTCCACCGCTCAAAAACTGATGCGTTCGCGTTACAGTGCCTACGCATTGCATCTTGCCGATTACATCATCCACACCACCCATTCCAATAACCCCGATTTTACCGATAATACCTTAGTATGGAGAGACTCTATTTGGGAATTTTGTCATACAACCCAATTTATTGGGCTTAAAATTTTCGAATTTACAGAAGAAAAAGAAGAAGCTTTTGTAACGTTTGAGGCAAAACTATCCGAGGGAATGATGCGCGAAAAAAGCCGATTTTTAAAGGTAGCTGGGAAATGGCTTTATGAGAGTGGAACGTTTACTGAAACGGATCTCCATTAAAATCATTGAGTAAGAAAAGTTGTAAACAGTGAAGATTTATATGCAACAGCATGATTTTGTGTATTAAGTCTTAGTTCACTATAATAAAACAAATAGAAGGATTTAGCCCATATTCTGAATCATGGAAAGAAATTAAATTTGAGTTTAAAAAAGCTAAAAAATCTATAGCAAAAAAATCAAGTCTCCACTGAAAAATGCGTAGCCTATTTCAATTCACACCTTTATAAATAAACTTCACTTTTATGATACTTTGTCGAGTCAGCAACTCTTTTTAAATCTTCAAAAATAAATATCGTTGTTTATCCCTATCATTGTGAGGTTTAAAAGCAAACTCTTTAGTATAAAACGCTTCAAGTTTATCATTATCAGGTACGAGCGCAAGCCATCGCACTCCAACTTCGGAGCTGATTCTCTTTGCCAATACAATAGCCAAATCGATTAAATAGGTAGATATTTTGGTATTGGAGAGTTCTTCAAAAATATTTCCACGATGTTCACTAGAGACATAAAGATAATCAATTTGAACCGTAGAGATAGAATCAACTCGTGATGCTGACAAGCCAATGAGTCCTGCCAAAGTCCCTTCAAGTTCAAGCGCATAGACGACAATAGAACCCTTTTCAGCGGATGAAGAGAGTTGCTTGATAAATTGACGCTCTTGTTCTGTGGAGGTTTTTGAGAGGTAACTAATCGGAAGCTTAGTAGTCACAAACTTTTTAGGCTTAAAAATCCCACACCACCTTAGCGTTTTTAATAATATTTATCGCTCTTTGGACGGCTTGATCGCCTTTGGGATTGTTTTCTACTGCCGTTATAACAGCTTTAGGAAGTTTGCCACGAAAGTATGTTTTAACCACTTTACCGTTTTTGGTCATTTTGAATGCCATAGACACACCTTGTATTTTCTTAATTTAAATTTTACACTATCAACCGTTAATTAGCGGTATGAAGAGTCCGTGTGGAACGTTTACTGAAACGGATCTCCATTAATAACAAGCCTTAACCCTGTCTCATTTGACGCATAATCGGGACGTGAATACCCCCGATACGAGCTTCGTAGACATAAGTAGCTCGTTTTATAACTTCCACCTCGACGTACTTTGAATGATTCTGCTTCAGCACCGCCTATGCGGGCGGAACCATCTAAGGGTGCACCCATATAATTGGCGAAAAAATCGTCCTCGCACCATTCCCATACATTACCCAAAAGATCGTGTATTCCCAAACGGTTAGGAAGCTTCGCCCCCACTACCGCTGTTTTAGCATTGGTGCTGTACTCATAGACGGCATATTCATCTAGCTGTGCTTCCGAGTCGCCAAATGTAAAACGAGTATTTCCCCCTGCTTTGGTAACATACTCCCATTGCGCTTCACTAGGAAGGGCATAAAAGTGTCTTTTCCCCTCATATCGGTTCATGAGTTCGACGTATGCTGTCGCATCAAACCAACTCACCTGCTCAACAGGGTGTTGGCGAGAACTTTTCTCTTCAACCTTGTCATTTTTAAAATAGGAAGGGTTTACCCGTGTGAGTTTAAAATATTGTTCTTGGGTTACTGGATATTTCGAGATCCAAAATCCACTGAGCTTCACGGTATGCGGCGGAGATTCTACCTCGCCCCCCTCACCATATTGCGGATTACGTCCCATCGTAAACTCTCCTGCATCGATATATAAAAATTCCATACCGATAGAATTAACAAAGGTTCTAGGAATTTCAATAACCGGTTCACTGACAGGAATGATTTCGGGTTTCTTTTTTAAAAAATCGAACAAAATAAACCTTTTAACATATATCTTTAAAGCATAAGCAAAAAGTGTTCACATTTTCACTTTACCCTTTTTTTTTACGCTTTTGTTTGATTTTCTATAAATATTTTGAGCTCATCAATCCCCAAAGGCTTGGCATAATAATAGCCTTGAATTTCATCACACTCCTCATCTCGCAAAAATTCAAGTTGCTCTTTCGTCTCAACTCCCTCTGCCGTAATGGCTAGTGCAAATGTTTTTGCTAGAGCGATAATCGCACGAGTCACCGCAACACCCTCAGGAGAATGGGGGATTTCGTCCACAAATGATTTATCAATTTTGAGACGGTCAACCGGAAGTTTTTGGAGGTAACTCAACGAAGAATAGCCTGTTCCAAAATCATCAATGGCTATTTTGATATTCATTGCACGAATTTTACTCAACGTTGAGAGTGCTTGATGCGCATTGGTTGCAAGATAGCTCTCGGTGATCTCTATTTCAAGCCATGAGGGATCAATTTGTGTTTGAGCGATAATGGATGAAAGAATTTCAAAAAAGTCATCCCTTTGCAACTGTACGGCAGAGACGTTGACGGCAATGTAGGCAAAAACATACCCTTCCTGACGCAATCGCATAAAATCTTCGCACGCTTGTCTCAAAATCCACGCACCGATAGGAACGATCAATCCCGTCTCTTCAGAAAGCTGAATAAATCGATCGGGTGTTACCCAGCCAAGCTCCGAACTATTCCATCGGATCAATGCTTCGACTGCCTCAATCATTCCCGTTGACGCTAATACTTTAGGCTGATAAAGAAGCTTGAATTCACCTCCTCGTTCAAGAGCTTTTTTTAACGCATGGATTTTTTGACCTCTCTCTTCAACCACGTCAGCAAGTTCCTGTGAAAAAAAGCTGTAACGGTTACGACCTGTGTCTTTTGCGCGATACATCGCTAAATCAGCATTCTTTGTTAATTTTAAAATAGACTCTCCATCATCTGGAAAGAGAGCGATTCCCATACTTGCCGTGATTCGGATTTCATTATCTGCACAAATGAACGGAAGATTGAAGCTTTCAATAATTTTTTGCAAAATTGGTTCCATCGAAGTGCGATTTTGGAATCCTTCAATAAGCATATTAAACTCATCTCCACCGATACGTGCGAGGGTATCAGATTGGCGAAGCGTCTTACGTAACCGCTGCGCAACCATTTGCAAGAGTGTATCTCCGACATTATGACCTAGTGTATCATTGACCTGTTTAAACTGATCAAGATCCAAAAAGATAACCGCTAAATGATCTTTATTGCGCAATGCCAAATCAATGCCATGCTGCACTAAAACATTAAATAGACGACGATTGGGAAGATCGGTGAGCGGATCGGTATTGGAAAGCGCTTCAAGCTGTTTTTGTGAAGCAATAAGAGCAACTTCTCGCTCTTGTACACTCAAAGCAAGGCGGTTTACATTTTTGGAAATCGTCTCCAGTTCATCGCCCGTATGAACAATATTTGTATCGGAATAATCTTGCTTCTCTATCTTTTGAATTTGATTCATCAAGGAAGTGAGCGCCTGTGAAATACCCCGTTTAAAAAGAATTTGAAGAAATAAAATAGATAACAGTGTGAGGGTAACAATAAGAATAAAAAAGGTTTTTCGATTTTCTTGAAGGATGGATTCAAGCGATGCTTTTTCAAATGCAGCGTACACGGTTAAATTACCATCACGTGTTCCTATCACCATAGAACTTACAAAATGTTTCTCTTCCTCATTTATAGCAGGATTTATTTTACCTAAAGCGGCTAAGTCTACCGAACGATTTGAGGTTGCTTTACTCCAAATTTTCATCCCTAAATCATTTGAAATTCCTTTGAAAAAGGGTTCTGAAATATTTCGAGACATTTCGATATGGGCAATAATATGTTTATTCCCCTTTTCAAAAAGGCTCTGATGGGATTTTATGACCAAATCGTTACGAAGTCTATGATAGGTAACAAGTCCGCCTAATGCAATATTTTTTGCCGTGTAATAGGGAATATGTTTATAGGGAGTTAATCGCTCAAACTTGAAAGGGCGTTTGATATAATCGTATTCATCTTCATAACGACTGTAAAAAACAGGCTTTCCCTCTTCGAACGAAATATAAGTCAGATAATATCCCTTTCGAGTTTTGTAAACGTTAGCAATAAGCTCTTCATGCGCATCATACAAGGCAATATCGTTATTAAGAGAAAGTTTAACGCGATTCAAAAGTTCTTCGGCAATTCTCTTTTTTTCTTCATCAATCAAAATTGAGTCATAATGAAGCTTGTCCTGATACTTGTTAACTAATTCAACGGAGGCCAAAAGCGACTCATCATTTTGGATAAAAGATATTCCTGTTTTTAAATCATTTTCAACGACAGTTAGATAAAGATTAATTCGTTGAAACGCATAATCAATCCTTTGTTCTGCTGTTTTACTAAAACTTTGACGAAGAAAATGATCAAAATAGATTCCCACAACAAGAGACATCATAATGCTCGATAGAACAAGAATCAGCGATAATTTTGACTTAAGATTTAAGGATCGATAAAAGAAATTTAACATTAAAAAATTGCCGCTTCCTTATCAACATTTTCGCGAGTGATAAGCTTCACCGGTATGATGATATGTTTGGGAATTTTTTCTCCTTTGAAAATTTTCAATGCAACGTCAACGGATTTCTTACCACCAAGAGGGAACAGGACTGAGCCACTTTGCGTCCCTTTACGAATGGCTTCACGCGCTTCGGACGTATAGTCACATCCTACACTGATAATCTTAGAGGGATCCATATTGTGATGAATCATTGCCGAACGTGCGCCACTGAGCATACTGTCACTTTCAGAAAAAATAGCATCAATCGTCTCACCCGAACTAATCAATTTTTCCATCTCCAAAATAGCATCTTTACGGAGATAATTTCCCGTTCGTTTGATAACACGAATCCCTTTATATTTACGTATCTCCTGCATAAACCCTTTGGAACGGAGTTTCGTGACATCGGCTTTTTGCAACCCTTCAAAAAGCAGAACTGTTCCCTTCCCCCCCAGCCGCTTTGCAATATACTCCGCACCCAAACTTCCGATTTTAATGTTATCCGAGTTAATAAAGGTCGTGTACTTATCCCCTAAAATACCACGATCCAAAATAATCACGGGTATATTGCTTTCATACGCTTTTGCAATAATAGGGATAACGGCTTTTTCATCATTCGTTCCAACAATAATGACATCCGCTTTAGTGTCAATGAAACCGCTGATATGATGGATTAGCAGAGAAGTTTGCCCTTTGGCATCAGAGGTAACAAACTTCAAATCAGCATGTTTTGCTACCGCATCACGTACTTCGTACACTTGCGCCTTACGAAAGTCATTCCCCATAGTATCTTGGGCAAATGCTACGGTTTTAATTTGCGCATGAAGGGTCGAAACAATTATCGAAAATGCTGCTATTGACAAAATAAATTTAGGATTAAATTTATGCACTATCTTCTCCAAAATACTTAATTTATTATTATAGCAATTTTAGACTCAATCCAACTTTCCCTTTTTCAACATCTATCTCGATAACACGAATTTGCCCAAGTTGCTGATTGACACTCAACACTTCCAACGGATGGGCTATCCGTTTTTCAGACATTTGAGAGATATGAATCAATCCATCATTTTTGAGACCTATATCGACAAACGCACCGAAATCAGCAATATTTCTTACGACTCCTGAAACAATAGAACCCTCTTTTAACTCTTTTATATTGGTCAAATCAGAGCGAAAAATGATAGGAGGAAGCGTTTCACGAGGGTCAAATCCTGGTTTTTTGAGTTCAATAAGTATGTCACCAAGCGTCACTTCTCCTACGTTTAACTCTTTTGCAATCAATGGAATTTGCTCTTTGCTAATCGTCGTAATATCGTATTCTTTTAATAATTTTTGCGCCGCACCGTAGCTTTCGGGATGAACGCCTGTATTATCCAAGATGCTTTTCCCCTCACGTATGCGAAAAAATCCTGCACACTGCTCATACGCTTTTGCCCCTAGCCCTTTGACTTTTAATAGCTCTTGTTTACTCTTAAAAGAACCACTTTTTTCACGATACTCTACGATACCCTTCGCAACTTTAGATCCTACTCCTGCCACGTAGGAAAGCAATGATACCGAGGCGCTGTTGACATCAACGCCAATACGGTTGACCAAATCCTCTGTCACACTTCCAAGCTGTTTTTCCAGTAGCTTTTGATCAACATCGTGCTGATATTGCCCTATCCCCAACGATTTAGGATCAATCTTCACCAACGCCGCCATAGGATCACGTAACCGTTGGGCAATGGAGATGGCTCCTCTGATCGTTACATCCAGCTGTGGATACTCCTCTTGGGCGATTTTAGAAGCGGAATAAACCGATGCCCCAGCTTCTGAAACGACGGTATACGAGAGAGTCAACCCCTCTTCCTTATTCACCCGTGCGAAAAACTCCTGCGTCTCTCGTGAACCCGTACCGTTTCCGATGGCAACGCCTGTAATGTTATATTTTTGCGTCAGCTCTTTGATGACCTTTGCCGACGTACTATAATCACTTTGCGGAGGAGTGGGATAGATAACGGCGTGGGTAAGATAGGTTCCGTGCTCATCCACAACCGCAAGCTTGCACCCCGTACGATAAGCAGGATCGGCTCCCAATAGTACACGTTTCGTTACGGGAGGAGTATTGAGAAGCTGTGTCAGATTTTTCCCGAAGGTATTGATCGCTTGAATATCAGCTCTCTCTTTGATCATACCGTGAATTTCACGCTCCAGTGAGGGGAACAACAGACGCTTAAACCCATCGAGATAGGCTTCGAGAAGTATGCTTGAAGAAGTATTGCTATTACGAGGAAGAAGGTTGCGCTTTAAACTCTCTTCAACCCTCTCCATATCAATGGATATTTTGACACCCAGCTCTTTTTCGCAGACACCGCGCATTAGAGCGAGATAACGGTGAGAGGGGATAGAGGAAATCTTCTCCGATTTACCGGCTAGTTTCGCAAACAGCCCCTCCTCTTTGAGACTTTTTGTCCCTTTAATCTCAAACGAAGAATAATCAAAAAGCTGTTTTCTCCAATGTTCCCGTTCTCTCGGGTCATCGCTATACCGCTCCGCCACAATATCTTTCGCCCCCTGCACTGCTTCATCTACTGTTTGTATGGAACCTTTGAGAAACTCCCCTGCTTTTCTTTTAAATGCTTCGAGTTCCAACCGTCCGCTTTGCAACAACTCCGCCAACGGCTCCAATCCTGCCGCAATCGCCGATGCCGCACGGGTATTTTTCTTCTCTTTAAAGGGACGATAAATATCCTCTAACACTTGAAGCGTTTGGGCACTATTGATCTGTGTCGTCAGTTCTTGCGTCAAATGCCCCCTCTCTTCGATGAGTCGGCGCACTTCCTCTTTTCGCTCCAGCAGTTTTTTCGAGTAGGCATAAACAGTCTCAAACTCTCTCAACTGTTCATCCGACGCTCCCCCCGTCATCTCCTTGCGATAACGAGCAATAAAAGGGATAGTGGAACCCTCTTCGAGAAGTTTGAGGATAGCCTCAACGTGGTTTTGTGTAATGCCCGTTTTTTGGGTGAGGAGGTTAATAAGCGGTGTCATTGTTTTGTTCCTTTAGTGCTTGCCGTAGTATCTCACTCACGGTTTCTTTTTCAAATTGTGTTTTAAATTTTACACATAGTGTTCCATTGAGTGTACCAAATAACGTTTCGGCGTGTTTGATTTTTTGCGCTTCTTCGGTGTAGAGGGAACGTGATGTTTTATCTTTGGTCTCAACAACAAGATTTAGAGTTTGTTTTCCATCGCTACTTTTAACCACGTAGGCGAAATCAGGAGAATAGGTTCCACCCCCTGAGACAGGTATTCTTATCGAATTTTTAGGTATTTTAGTAAACACCACGACTTCTTTAATCTCATTTTCAATGTTCTCTTTTTCCAAATCGGAATCGTAAAAAAGGGCATCAAAAAGGTAATTATCAGCCACTTTATCCTTTGAAAAGTGAACGCCTAAATCGTGCGCATTAATCTCTTCTAACACTTTGCCATTTTCATCGGTAAATTTGGTCGGGTGAAGAGCGTTGGATACTTTGTTGTAGCCTATGGAAAATTTGTTGATTGAGTTATCAAGCAAATATTTCCCAAAACCGCTTTTGATAGTGCGTATCGTCCCTCGGTTTTTGTAGAGATTAATATCAATATTCCCTCGTATCTCACAAAAGACAGTATGCAATGTCGTAGCATTTACACTAATTTCACTTGCAAGATTGAAAAGAAACTCAGAATAGCTCATTGTAACGATTGGCATAATGGTATTATCAATGCTGTCCCTATTTTTACTATATACCATGCTATTCTCAAACATCAGTTTACTCGAATGGGTGACCATACCTGAGGGTTTAAACGTGTTTGCGTTCTCTAAAAAATATCCTTTTAAAAGTTCAGTAAATGCAGTCTCATTCTCTATACGGTATTCCAAAACTACTTTTTGGTTAATCATCTCCCACAGTTGTTTAAGTTCATCGTATTTTCCCGTTCGCATGGTGGCTTTTGGTCGCGGTACGTTGTCGCCACTTCGAATTTTATCCCCTTTAAGAGCATCCACAAAAACAAGAGGGAAGAGTATTTTGAGCTGTTCAAATCCACCTTCTTCAAACTCATTGTCACGATCAATCAGTTCTAATTTATCAAGGCGACGCAAGAGTTCTTTTTTACTATTTTCGAGAGGATATTTTTCCAGTATCTTTTCGATAAGCAACTCGTTTAGTTTCGCAGGTGCTACGATTTCACTCATCCCTGATTTATCGTTGATCTCACTCACCAATTGCGTCACGAAATCCCGTTCCGTAAAATCGACGTAATAGTGCAAATCAAACTTTTCATCACCATTTGCTCGGCTCATATATTCATTAACAGGAAGACGTAATCCGCGTCCTACCTCTTGGAGTTTCGAGGTGACGCTTCCGCTGCTTCGGAGTTTGCATATTTGAAAAACGTTGGGATTATCCCACCCTTCACGTAATGTCCATTTAGAGAAAATAAATCGTCGAACATTATTCAGACTCAAAAGGGCTTCTTTATCGTGCAAAATCTCTTCGATCTCTTTTTCAATTTTTTCATCGCTTTCGGAGTTGTCTTTTGAAAAATATCCCCCATGGGTGAGAGAAATATCACGGAGACTTTTTTCGAGATAGCTTTTGTAAAACGGATGCTCTTCGACTTTTAGAAGCTTTTCGATATGGGCTTTCAAGAGAGTTTCAAATTTGGTTTTGAGTGAACCGCTGATGTTATGCCCCTCACGATACCCCTCAATATCATCAATAAAAAAGAGACTTAACGGTTTGATTTTTACTTCTCTCGTGAGATATTTTTTCTCAAGTTCAAAATGTTTGGTCAGTGCTTTTTGGATCATTGCATCTTGGAGACTTTGGGAATAAGAATAGGGGTTGATTTTATCCCCTTTACGTAACTCCAGACCATTGGAGAGTAAGAGCACGCTTTTGTTCATGTTTTCAATGATTAGACCAGACATTTCACTGTGCAGAATACTGAGACTCTCTTTTTTGGCTAAGGCAAAGCGTCTCTCTTTCCCATCTTTCGTGAGAATAAATATTGCCTCTGTTCCATCAAGCTCTTTGAGAACAACAATGCTTTCATCGCTGTTTTCAAACTGCTCTACATACGTCACGACCCCTTTGACGAGATCTTTGTTAAACGCTTCGACCGCAGTGAGCCGATAAATGAGATTTTCAAATTTTTCATCAAAAGTCGCCCCGTATCGAAAAATCATTTGGGCATTAAATTTTTGAATATTGTCCCATGTTTTATTTCCTTGCGCAAACTTATGAGGTTCATCAATAATGACAAAAGGTGAAATAGAGGCGATAGCATCAAATGGATTGTTATATTTATCAAAAAGTGTCGTATCTACCGCTTTACTCATAGTATCAGAATTTATCATCCCTGCATTGATGACCAAAACGTGGATAATTTTAGAGCTGTTTTGCGCCTCTACAAACTGCTTGATGGCTTTGGGAATACTACTTTTCTTATTTTTCTTAGCCCCCTTCTTGCTCTCCACAAGATAGGTTTTGATCTCACTGTCGTACGTATCTCTAAAATGCTCTTTGGCAGAGGTGCTTTTGAGAAAATTCATCGTCCCTGCTTTGATGGAGAGGGTGGGGACAACGACGATAAATTTTGAAAAATTGAGATTCTTATGCAGTTCAAACATCATCTTGGCGTAGGTGTAGGTTTTCCCTGTCCCTGTCTCCATCGAAATATCCAGAATCTCCGATTTGTTAGAAAGATTGGGTTCAATACCGTTTTCTTGTTGCATTTTTCGGATGTTACTACTAAATCGGTCTCGTTGAAGCACCACTTTGGGATTAGCAACGTGAGAGAGTACAACATCCGAAACTTTGTGCATTTCCAAATTATTAAAAACACCCAGCACCGATTCCACCGCCCGCACTTGATGTTCGAGATTCTTTTCGAAATTTAATCCTGCCATTATTTGATCTTCTTTTCATTTGCTGCTTTCATTTTCAGTTGTACGATATTTTCGTACGACTGACTTCCCTCTTTTGCCAATCTCTCTTGATCTTCATCCCAAACCGTTCGTACTTTTTTATTGTCAAAAATTTGAATTGCATTTTGTTGTTTCATCTCTACTCAACCTCTTGATTTATTACTTTCTTTAGTGTAGAATACCATTACAATTATCCTTCGGGAACACCCATCTTTTAGATGGGGCTAATCAGTAATCTTCTTGCTTTTATCAGAATATCTTCAAAGTCATTTTTATTTATAGTTCCAATTTTATTCATTACTCTTTTTTTACTAAACACTTTTAGCTGTAAAATCATCGCACTATTTTGTATGTTCCCTCTTTGTTTGTTTGCATATTCAAAAGTATGAAAATAATCGTCGTGCTTTAAAATAGTAGTCGTTGGGATACCAAGAAATAAATCTCTACTCAATTGTTTAACAACAATAACGGGTCTTGTAAAGTTTTTACCTTTACCATATTCTTCATCTCCTATATTTTGACCAATTTTAGCCCAAAATATTTCCCTTGGCTTGATATCTAATTTTCTCTCTTCTTCATGTGTTTGTTTTTTTATTTCATTCCACTCATCAAAGCTTTTCATCTCAATACCTCACCACAACATCAAGCTCAATGGATTTTTTGTTTTTGTAGCTTTTCAAGCCTTCGGCAATTTCACGTAAAAATCGGCTGTCGAAGTTGTAACCGAAGAGGACAAGTTTGGAGGGTTGAAAGGTTGGATCTTCATCGAGTGCTTTTATCAATGCTCTCAGCGCCTCGCTGCTAAAATCTTTATCCATGCAATAGACGTTTTTTCCATACGTGTAGGCGGTATAGCTTCCGAATTTTAGTGGGGACAACTCCTCTGTGAGGGCAATACCGTCGTAGGTTTTCCATGTTGTTAGGAGAGTTCCCAGCTGTTCATCACTCAAATCGCTTCCATTAAAAAGGATTTGCCCCTCTTCGAGATCGTCGATTTCTTCAAGATAACCCTCAAAGAGAGGAGTAGTTTGGAAGATTTTGAAACCCGTGTCTGTTTCGAGCGAGACTAAAGTCTCATCTTTTTTTATTTTGGCGGCAGCTTTTTCGATACGAGCTTTAGTAATATCAAAAATAGTTTCATACCCTGCTTTGCGGGCTTCGCTTTTGGGGTCGGTGGGTTCGTCGATTTGGACGGTGATAAAACGGCGGCTTCCTCCGTCTTGGGCATTGAGCGCCATTACGGCGTGGGCGGTGGTTCCGCTTCCTGCGAAGAAGTCAAGAATAAGATCATTTTGAGTTGAATTTATTGAATTAAGAAGAGTTTGAATAAGCTTAGTAGGTTTAGGATACGAAAAATAGCTTTTTCCTTCGAATAAATTTTCAACTTCAACGCCACCATCGCTTTTTGTTGAAAGAATTGACCTTAAAAGAAAATCATTAACATCATCTAAATAGGTAATCGAACTTGGCTGTGTCTTTTCATCTTGAGCAAACCAAATTTTCCCACATCTAAAACTTCCATCATGCAAGGTAATAATCTTTTCATATTTACCATTATTTCTTTTAGCGGCTTTATCGAATGTATCTTCTGTCCATCTCCAGCCTCTATCAGGTATTTTTACAGGCTTTTTCGTCATAGGATGAAGTATTTCATATCGTGAACCAAATGTTTCAGCATTAGGCCAACTCATATTGATTTTACCCCATAAACGATAAGTGTCATCAAGAGAGTTGTAAAGGGTTATCCCTCTATCGTAAGCATTTTTTTTATATAACATTTTGACTTGTTTTTCTGCATCTTCTAAAGAAATTTTTTTCTTTTTTAGCTGTTCCGTTAGATCATATACATCACTTAATCCCTCTTTTCTCATCATAAATTCATGTTTTATTTTTGAATTGTTAACATAAAGTAAAATGTACTCATGAATATTACCAATACCCTTATCATTTTTCGGTATTCTCTTGTTCCAACTGATTGTTTCTATGAAATTTTCTTCCCCAAACACCTCATCACACAACATTTTGAGTTGTGCTATCTCATTTTCATCAATCGAGATAAAAATCACCCCATCTTCACGTAAAAGCTCTCGTGCAATATAGAGTCGAGGATACATAAAGGTGAGCCATGCGCTGTGAGAGTTGGATTTACTGGCGGTAAACTCCAAAATCCGCTTCGCTTCATCGAGTTCGATTCCTGCCAACTTTGAAAGTTGTCCAGCGGTAAATTTACGATCATCGTTATAAACAAACCCGTCATTTCCCGTGTTGTACGGTGGGTCGATATAAATCATTTTTATTTTTTCACTGTACGCATTTTTGAGGTGCTTGAGGACTTCGAGATTATCCCCTTTTATCAAAATATTTTGGCTGTTTTTGTTGGCTTCTTTTGCGTTGTATTCTTTATCTTCTTTTAAAAGTGTTTGGGGATTTTCGTTGGCGAGGAGGCGTGCATACGATTTACCAAGCCAATTAAGAGAATAGCTTTCACGGGAGAGATCAAGGTCGCTTTTACCCACAATCTCCATCATTTTATGCGGAACAAAAGCACCGTTTTTATCGAAACAATTGGGGAAATTCTTTTTTAAAATGGCTAATTGTGTACTATTGGCTGTGGTATCGGTATTGTCGCTAAGTATTTGTGTTCGCATCGGCTCACTCCCTTTTTAGTCAAAGGGGAATTTTACCCAAATGAGCCTAAGAGGCTGTGATAATATGGCAAGGTGTCATTAAAATTTCAACCTCCTAATAATACTCCCTCTCATGAGCGTGCATTGCTTCACGAATCTTGTTGACTCTCTTTTTTTGCAGCTCAATTGGCTCTTTCAAAGCGCAATATTCTCCATCCGTTAACTCATCATTAAACCGTTGTTCATCAAAGGTTTTCCCCAAATAGTTCACTATAGACTGAAGATCACGTTGTGCATTTCCCAAACAGCTTGTTGCTCCGGGGGATGGGGTCATATTGAAAATAATCCCCTCTCCTGTATTAATCGATGCCTCTCCGAGGATCAGTTTACGCTGTTTTTTGTCAATCACTTGTGGGCGTACTCCGCCGAACCCTTGCGCGTATTCATATTCATGAAGTTGAAGAGAGGGGACAATTTTTCGGGCATCGTGAAGAAAAAGTCGTTTCCCGAAAAATGGGACTTCAAAGATAAAATTTCGCAAAATATAGTTACGGATTTCCGAATCTTTGAGTAGTTTCCACAGTGCCGAAACCACATTACTATCCAATCGCAACGTTTTCCAAAAATCAAGATAAGTACCATTTTTGTACCGTTCCAATTTCGGTAGCATTAGCGCCGTTGGTCCAAACCTCGTATTCCCCTCCGCCAAAATATCAGGATCACCGTGGAGTGCTGCAAAAGGGAGTTTTGGATTTTGAATCATATAGACTTTGCCATTGAGCAGTTTTTGGGTTGTGAGATAAAAACTTCCTGCCATAGGAAGACACGCATACTCTTGCCCATACCCCATAGCATGTGCCAAAAAGAGACTATGCGCGCCCGCATTGACCACGATAAAATCGGCACTAAACGTTTGCCCCTTCGTGTGGAGCGTGTAACCTCGTGTTGTATTTTTTTCAATCGTTAAGACTTGCTCATTCACAAAAAGTTCGACCGTTGTATTGGGCTCTTTTTGGGCATTATCAATGAGGGACTTCGCCATTTTTCCATAATCTACGGTTGTCCATTGATCGCGTGTTCCAAGAGCAACAATGTTTTCGGGACGTTCATTACCATTGGCATCATAGACAACACGCGGTTCGAGTATTTTGAGCGTCTCTTTGTCCCACACTTCCAAATAGGGGAAAAGTTCTGAAAACTCTTCATAACGTTGAAGCAAAAACTCCACCTCATCATCCCCTACTCCCAGTGCCATTTTTTGATGCGAAAAAATGATCTCGTTTTCATAAGAGTGTGCCAAACAATATTTTTCGACCATCTTCGCGGTGCGTTTTGTAATAGCCGCTTTAGGAAGGGTATAGTTTGTCTCAATATCACCCACGTGGATAGTTTGAGAGTTACTGGTTCCTTTAGAATTAAGGGTTGCAATATCCTCATATTTTTCAATAATTCCGATTGATTCAATAGTGGTATAACGTGCCAATTCGTAGGCAAGTGCTGCACCTGATATTCCAGCACCGACAATAACAACATCATAATGATGTGACATCCAAATCCTTTTTGAGTATTGTGCAAAAGTATAAAGACTATTTCCACACTTTTAAGTTATAGTATAACCGATCATACTAGTCAAGGAGATACAATGGATACCGTAACCCTAACAGATAATCGAACAGGTAAAAGCTATGAATTCTCAATTTTGTCCTCAACAATCGGCTCTAGCGTCGTTGATGTACGAAATTTCTACAAAGAAACAGGGATGTTTACCTACGATCCGGGATTTACTTCAACGGCAAGCTGTAGTTCTGCTATTACCTATATTGATGGGGAAAAAGGGGAACTTCTCTATCGCGGATACGATATAAGCTATTTAGCCACCCAAAAAAGCTATCTTGATGTTTGTTATCTTTTGTTGAATGAAAAACTTCCAAATGAGGAAGAGTTACTCGCTTTTGACATCGAATTGCGAAAACGTTCCTTTGTCCATGAGGGGCTAAAAGAGCTTTTTAATGCGTTCCCCGACCGTGCTCATCCTATGGCGATGATGGCATCCGCTGTATCAGCTCTCTCCACTTTTTATTTTGAACATCTTACCGTTACTACCCAAGAAGAGGCGCAAATAATGGCACGCCGAATTATTGCCAAAATTCCAACATTGGCGGCATTTACCCATCGACGAATGTTTGGTATCCCGTATATTTACCCCGATCTTAATCGTTCATTTACCGAAAATTTCCTCTATATGATGCGTGCGTATCCGGGACAGAATCTTAAAATCCGTGAAGTAGAGATCAAAGCACTCGATACGATTTTTACGCTTCACGCCGATCACGAACAAAATGCCTCGACCTCAACTGTACGCGCCGTAGCCTCTACGGGAGCACATCCCTACGCCGCTCTCTCGGCAGGTATAAATGCACTATGGGGAAGAGCGCACGGGGGAGCGAATGAATCGGTGATTGCACAACTTGAGTTTATTGGAAGCGTCGATAATATTGATACATTTATTGCCCGTGCCAAAGATCCCAAAGATGAATTCAAACTAATGGGGTTCGGACACCGTGTCTATAAAAATTTTGATCCCCGCGCAAAAATTCTCAAGAGTCTCCTTGATCAGCTCAAAGATGAATTAGGAGTCGATAATGAGCTCTTGAAAATCGCCGAAAAAATCGAACAAATTGCCCTAAGCGATGACTATTTTATCCAGCGCCGTCTCTATCCCAATATTGATTTTTACTCAGGACTTATTTTGACCGCTTTGAAAATTCCGAAGCCTCTCTTTACTATTATCTTTGTCATCGGCAGATCAGTGGGATGGATCACACAGTGGATAGAACTCCAAAATGACCCCGAAATGAAAATAGCCCGCCCTCGACAGCGTTATATCGGAGTGGAAAAGCGTATCGTGTAGTTAAGGGGCAAGAATATAAAGATTGTTAGTGTGGTGCATATCCGCACTAAACCGCTCTTTAAGCTCTCGATCAAATGTCATTAGATAGACGTTCGCATTGTGGAGATGAAGCGCGTTAAAATTTGCCAACAATACATCATCTGCGACGTTTTTACCGTGATCGCATTTCGTAAAATTAAACGATTTTAACGTTTTTTTATAGTCGTATAAATCGGCTTCCCATTCGCTTTTAAAGAGATAGAGAGAGTCGGGATTGGCTGCTACATAGATACGGTTGTCGGCAATATTAAATTTTTCGATAACATCATTAAACATTGAACCAATATTCGAAAAATTCTCTATATCCCAAAAGAGATAATGGTCACGGTTTTGGGTCGCTTTTGGTTTGTTGATGAGGGTGAGACGCTTGGAAATATTGTAATGGTTATGGGCAATATCGTTGGTAAGTTCGATGGAATTTTTCAGTTTTACCGCATCATCGGTATTAAAATTTAACACTTTCCCAAGTTCAATATAAAGCTCAATATCCTCCAACTCTTGTCGTGCGCCCCCCTTTTGATAACTACTAAGTTCTTTTAGCTTATAGTGGGGAAAAAGAAGTCCAATTTCCATCGCTTTTCCTGCTCCAAAAGCACTCTTCACTTTCGAAAAAATACGTGTAGCCTCTCCATTTTCAGGAAGTTCAATAGAACCATAATATTTTTGATTGATAATTATTTTTTGCATGGGCGAATTTTAGCGTTTGAATCTTAGAGGTCACTTCAAGAATAATTGCTTATTTTATAATCAGGTAAAAACCACGATTTAGACTATAATTTTTTCCATATATACCGTATAGAGGAGAGAAACCATGCAAGATTTAGTAAAAAGCTATGAAGCGAATGCTTCGTTGATCCAAAAATTTATCCTCTCCACCTTGGGAAATGTCAGTCTTAAAACGCTTGATGTCCGACTCACAGAACGACTTTATAAAACATTTCCAAGTTTAGAGCTACTGTACAAATGTGATGAGGGATTCGTCCAAAACTCTCCGAATATTTATGCTGATAAAGAGGAAATGTACCACATCGGTGCGGACAGGCTCTATTTGGTCAATGAAGCGGAAATTCAAAAAGGGTTCTATATATCTGACCCTTATATCTCAACGGCTACAGGTTTTTTATGTATTACTGTAGTCTATGCGGTAGGAGACGGTTATTTGTTTTTGGATTTTCGTCTACGAAAACTTCTCGAACGATTCGATCTCATCGAAAAAAATGATATTTTCAAAGGAATTACCCGTATCTCCTACGCTCTAATTGGTGGAGGGCTCCTCTTTTTTGCTATTTTTGTCGTTCTTTATGGATTTTATACGTTTGGAGAATACTTTTTTGGAATCGAACCGCTCACTATTGATATTGTTTTTAAACCGATTATTGCGTTAACCCTAGGACTAGCAGTTTATGATTTGGGAAAAACCATTGTTGAACAAGAAGTTTTACCACGAACCCAACACGTAAGCGATGCGTTTAACCCCAAAACATTACTGAATTTTTCGGTATCCATTATTATCGCTCTCTTAATCGAAGCATTGCTAGTCGTCTTTAAAATCTCTATTCATAACTACAAAGATTTACCGTATGCCTCCACTCTTATCGCTGCCTTGGCGTTTTTACTTCTTGTTTTTGCGATATTTGTCTATATTATCCGTAAAACCGAAAAGGAATAATTAATTTTTACGTTGCTTTAAACCCTTACACTTTATAATGTGATAAAATTATGTTATATAAGGGTTTCTAATGCAAAAACATCTATTGGAGAGTGTTCGATTAGAAGAGATTCTTGAACACTCTCCCGACGGGATGTTTACGATTGATACCAATATGAATATTCAATACACAAATCCTGCGTTTTGTAAAATAGTGGGATACGAAGCCACGGAACTTTACGGCACACCCATTACCAACTATCTCGGGGATTTAAGTATTTTAACCAATTGTATGGCAAACGTACAAGAGCATGGGCATTGTAACGATCAAGAGACTATCTTTAAACGAAAAGATGGATCGGTTGTCCATATCTCTAAAAATGTTCAAGCACTGTACGATCAAAATGAAAATATTCATAGTATTCTGGTCAGTATTCGTGATATGACGGCGTTACATCAACTCAATACTGAGCTCTTAGAGTCGAAATACGATACCCTTACTAAACTTCCAAATCGAAGAAAACTTTTGAGCGATATTACTGGTATTGATTCCGCTTTTACCATCATTTTAATCAATATTGACAGTTTTAAAGAGGTCAATACCTTTTATGGTCCTACAATAGCTGATCAACTTCTCATCACTTTAGGCTCTGAGATTGTGAACTATTCACAAACAATTCCTCTTTCATCCGCTGTTTATAAACTCCCAGTTGACGAATACGCTATCCTCATCAAATGCGCCTGTAGCAAAGAAGATGTCGATCAATGTATTACCGCTTTATCCACCACCTTTAATACCAAAGTTTTCACCGTAGCAGATCAAGAAATCAGTCTAAATATCACTATTGGCGTTGCTGGGTCTACTATTGATAATACTCAAATCCAAGATATTATGTTACACGCGGATATGGCTCTGAAATTGGCAAAAAAAACACGTAAGAATTATCTCTACTATGACGAATCCCTTCACATAAAAGAGGATTATGAAAACAATCTCTCCTGGATTAAGCGATTGCGCAATGCTATTGATGAAGATAGAGTTGTCCCCTTCTACCAACCTATCGTCAATGCACAAACTCTAAAAATTGAGAAGTATGAAGCATTAGTTCGTATTGTTGAGGAGGATGGAACCATTATTTCCCCTTTTAAATTTTTGGAAATTTCCAAAAAAGTGAAACTTTATCATCAAATTACGACGATTATGATCGATAAAGTCTTTGAAGAATTAGCGCATCACGACAAGGTTCAATGCTCTATTAACCTCTCTATTGAAGACATACATAATAATCTTATGTACAGCTACCTTGTGGATAAAATCAGAAATTATCCTTATGCCAATCGGATTATTTTCGAGATACTCGAATCAGAGGGGATTGAAAACTATGAGACCATCAATCAATTCGTTACCGAAGTTAAAAAATACGGCGTTAAAATCGCTATTGATGATTTCGGTGCGGGGTATTCTAATTTTGTTTATATCACCAAACTTGATATTGACCACATCAAAATCGACGGTTCCATTATTCGCAATATCCATAATGATGTTACTTCTCAAATCATCACCAAAACAATTATTGATTTTGCCTCCCAGTTGGGAATCCAAAGTATTGCGGAGTTTGTGTGTGACGAAAATGTCTACAACTATATCAAACATCTTCCCATCAGCCATTTCCAAGGATACTATTTCGGAGAGCCTCAAGCCACGATGGTATCTGAATAGATTCACAGAGGGTAAAGCTATAACTCTGTATAGTTCAAAAAATATTTTAAAATGAACTAGAGGTACTGTGTGATAGGTCAAAAAGTTTTTATTGTAGCTGCGGTTTTTTTAGCAATAATCCCGATTAAATCTTTTTCATTCGATGACACAAATACCTCAAATAGCAATTCACTTTCTATCTATCGCATTGCTCCATCCCCTGAAAAAGCACTTATTAACAGTAATGGCGGTGGTGGACTTTCTTATAACTCGAGCGATGTGAAATTTAAAGTTGAAACATCTGCTGACTTTGTTAAAACAGGGGCTATTGTGAAAATAAACCCTTTTCAAAATGCACTTTATCTAAAATTTGGTGCTAACTATCTCACTCAAAATGTATCCAACACTAATTTTATCAAAGAGAATGTGAGCCAATATTCAACGGCATTGGGTGTTGGGTATAAGTTTTATAATAATTTAGATTTGGAAGTTGGCAGCAGTATGACGGAAATAATCGCCAATAAAACCAATCCAGATAACCCAATAAGCAATCAAATCCTAAAAGATACTTATTGTCAACTTGCCAAACGTGCAGAAATACCTATAGGAACAATTGATGTACGCTTAAATGGAAATCAACTTTATCAAAATCTGGCGGCTAAAGAACAAAATTACGGTAGCAGTTTCAACTATTACCCTAACAAAAACATTAAGCTAGGGTATTCCTATATGAATATGCAAAATAATGTTTCCAATGGATATGTACTCAATTATGGCTATTTTTCAACGGAATACACCAATAACATTTCACAAAATACGTATGCAGTAACGGTAGGATTTAAAGCAAAGTTTACTGATATTACGAATATTTCGAGCTATAAGATACCTATGAATATCAAACCCGTGAATACGGTATTGCACAAATTTGATGACATGGTTTTAAGCGACAATATGAATCTTCGTATGTGAGTAGCCTCTGTTCCACCCTTTGCGAACTTCTTCTGCTGCTAAAACAATCACCATAACTGCAATGACAGCCCACCAATAGATCGGATCAAACATAGCGGTACCGAAAACAGTGCTCAAAGGAGCGAAAAAGATCAACGTGAACAAAACACCCAATTGCACTCCGACACCTGCCACATAATAGCGATTGCTCCATACCCCAATTTTCCACAACGAGTCTTTGGTACTACGGCACGAGAGACCGTTGGCAATCTGCGCAAAGACTATCGCACTAAAAGTTAGCGTTGTTGCTTGTAAGTATAATGGATCATTCAATAATAACGCTCCACCGTTCCACCCATGCGCTTTTAGATACACCCAAAAAAGACCCATCGATAATACTGCCGTAATCAATCCCAAAAATCCAAATGAGCGAAAATAGACATTGCGAGTCAATATTCGTTCTTTACGGCTATGAGGTGGCTGATTCATCAATCCAGCGTGCGGTAATTCTGCCCCCAACGCCATCCCCGGCAAAATATTCGTCCCCAAATCAATGGCGAGTACAAGCGGGACGGGAAGTGCCAAAGGAAGCCCCATCGAAAAGAAGAAAATATAAGGGACAGCTTCAGGAAGATTATTGGAAAGCATATAGGTGATAAAACGGCGTATGTTTTCATGTACGGCGCGCCCCTCTTCTATCCCCTTAACAATCGTCGCAAAATGGTCATCCATCAACACCGCATCCGCGGATTGTTTTGCGACATCGGTTCCCGACCCCATCGCAATACCCACATCGGCTTTTTTTAAAGCAGGAGCATCGTTTACCCCATCCCCCGTTACGGCGACTGTCTCTCCCATCTCTTTGAGCTGTCCTACGAGAAAGAGTTTTTGCTCTGGGGAAACACGGGCGAAAACATGATTACGCCGTAATAGCCGTTTGATCGCTGAGGGGGGAAGTTTCTCCAGATGTTCCCCTGTCGTCACTTCTGAATTCGCAGTAATAATACCTGCTTTGATCCCAATTGCCGCCGCCGTAATCGGATGATCTCCGGTAATCATCAATACTCGAATCCCAGCTTTGTGACACAGACCAACCGCCTCTTTAATATCACTTCTCAATGGATCAACCATCGCAATAAATCCGATAAAACTCAAACCACTCTCGGTCTCTTGACGTGATATAGGTAATGTCAAACACTTTCGTGTAGCAAAAGCAATAACCCGATACCCTAACGCTGCTAGTGCATCATGTTGGGCGATCAATTTTTGATGTTCATCTTCGGTAAATTCTTTTGTCCCCTCTCGTGATACGAGTGTATGACACAACGCGAGGATAATTTCAGGTGCCCCTTTGCAAAAGATGACGTATCCATCTTTTTCTGAATGTACCGTAGACATCCGTTTGAGATGGTAGTCAAACGCATAATCAGCCACTATCGGTGTCTCACCCCGTCGATGTGTCACGTCGGTATACTGATTGGCGAATATGACCAATGCTTGCTCTACAGGATCACCGCTTTGAATCTCCGCACGATTGCATAACAATGCGGCATCCAAAAGTAGCAATGACGGAATTTTTTCTTTTTTCTCCTCTTCCCATGCTGCTACTTCCATCTTGTTTTGGGTAATCGTCCCCGTCTTATCGGTCGCAATCACCGTGATGGCTCCTAGATTCTCAATAACACTGAGACCGTTGACGAGAAATCCTTTGGATGCCATCCGTTGCGCCCCAAATGCTAACGCCAGTGTTACCGTAGGTAATAACCCCTCTGGAATCAACGCAACCAAAACCCCCAACGCAAACAAAAAAGTTTTCCACAGCTCAAAACCTCCCGCTATGGTAGCAATGACAATCAAACCCCCTGCAATAACAAAAGATGTCAAGGCAATCACCTTGGAGATATGGGCAATCTCTTTTTGGAGATGGCTCTCCCCCGAATCAACACTCTGGGTCAATGCCGCAATCGTTCCGTATCGGCTCTCTTTGCCTGTCGCATACACCAATCCCCGCCCTTCCCCCTTGACAACATACGTCCCCGAGTACAAGAGGGTTTTATGATGAGCAGAGCCTACGGCATCGCACGAAACAGATTCACTCTCACCCGTCAACGTACTCTCATTGACCCACAAATCAAATGCACGGATGATATACATATCCGAAGGTACTTTATCCCCCTCATTGAGTATGACAATATCCCCTGGAACAAGTTGTTCAGCAGAGACGACACTCTCTTCTCCTGCACGTACTACTCTTACTTTTAAGGGGAGCATATTACGTAGCGCTTCCAAACTTTTTTCGGTACGAATCTCCTGATAAAATCCGAATGCTCCGTTGAGGAGAATGACAATAACAATAGCCCATCCGATTGGCAGCATATTGGAAGCGGGATCCAACCACCCAGTCACAAAGCTGATTACTGCAGCAACCCATAATAAAATGGCAAAAAAATGGGTAAATTGAGCGGCTAGTTTTTGATACCACGGTTTTACCGGAATATGAGGAAGGGTATTAAGCCCGTATTGTTGATGCCGTCGTTGCACCACCTCATCACTTAACCCCTCTTCTGAGGTTGCAAATGCTAAAAATAATTCAGATAATGTCATTGTTTTCATAAAGAAAGCTGCCTTATTCAGTTATATTTATTGTTGCAAACTATAACCATTTTTTCTTTCTAAAATAGATAAGAAGCACTACGGTAATGAGGATAAACACTCCCCAAATGGCAGGATATCCCCACTTCCAGTGCAACTCAGGCATATCCGTAAAATTCATCCCATAGATGCCAGCGATAAATGTCAATGGGATAAAAATCGAAGCAAATACCGTCAGAACTTTCATCACCTCATTCATCTTATTGCTGATACTGGAGATATAAATATCCAATAATCCTGCCAAAATATTCTGATAGGACTCGATGGATTCGATAATCCGAATAGCATGATCGGAGACATCACGAAGATAAAGCTGTGTATGCGTTTGAATCAGCTCGGAGTCACTGCGCAACATCCCTGCCAGCAACTCTCGTAGCGGTGAAACGTACTTTCGTATATGAATCAGCTCACGTTTTAGTTTTTGGATTGTAATGAGCGTTAGGCGTGTTGGTTCTTCTGAAATTAAATGATCTTCAAGGGTAAGTGTTGTCTCATCCAACGAATCGATCAAAATAAAAAGATTATCAACGATAACATCCAATATCGAGTATGTGAGGTAATCGCTCCCCATACTTCTAAAATGCCCTTTACTTGTTTGGATACGCTGTTTTACAGGGGAAAAAAGATCATCCGATTTTTCTTTGAAACTAAGCACAAGATTTTCCAAAACCAAAATACTAATTTGCTCATTATTAATGGTAAATGCTTCACTCGAAGCCATAAGACTTTTGACAACAACGTAGAGATAATGGTCATACTCTTCAAATTTCGGTCTTTGATGCGTTGTTAAAATATCTTCAAGCACGAGAGGGTGAATATTAAACAGCTCCCCTATTCTCCCAATCAAATCCGCATCGCTGAGCCCTTCAATGATAACCCACGTAACAGTATCTTTTTTTATATAATTACCGATAGATTCCACGGAGGTTATTTCACACTCACGCATCCCCTCTTTATCGTAATGGATCAAAGTAATCAGGGTGTCCGTTTGATGAACATCACCGACGTGAACAATAGCGCCCGGAGGAAAGCCTGCTTTATCGGAAGAGGTGCTCAATGATTTAGACATTGCAATCTTTTGTTCGTATTTTTTGCATACATAGCCTTTGAAAAGCAGTATAGCTCTCTTTTGGTAAAGTTAACGTGAAATTATTGAGAAAGAAAATGCTTTATAGTTTTTTTATACTATAATAATTGCGTCTAACAACATTAAAAAGGGGACGATAATGAAGCAGCAAAACAGCTCGTTGTTATCATGCAAGAGGCACTGGATGAAAGCAAAGTCGATATAGCCGCAGGTAAATACGACTATTATTGATTATCAAAGAACAATGCCCATCTTGTATGGTATAACTTGCTAAAATAACAAAAAAATTGGAGCTTGTTATATGTTTACTGGTATTCTTTATTTGGGTATTCCCATTATATTGGTTCTTTTAGTTGCTTATTCCAAAGGGTTGATATTCGCAAACTTCAAATCGATCACTCCCGCACAAGCATCGGAGCTTTTAAAAAACAGCAAAGAGGTTTTTCTCTTAGATGTTCGAACGTCGATAGAGTTTTCTCAAGAACGAATTAAAGGGGCTACTCTCATCCCCCTACACGATTTATCCCAAAGTCTTTCGAAGCTTAATAAAGTGAAAGATAAAAAGGTGATCGTCTATTGCCGCAGTGGGAATAGAAGCGTTAGTGCCTCACGTATCCTTGCAAAAAACGGCTTTATCCCTCTCAATCTTAAAGGGGGAATCGGGTTATGGCAACATGAAGGATTAAGTGTTATTCGAGGATGAACACGGAACCTTTCACCTTTCACATCGACCCTACACCAACTCTACCGACACGTCAATGTCGCTTTATCGCACGTCTCTTCGGATGGGCTTTAAGCTATGGCAATTACGCCGTTGCCCTACTCGTATGGTGGGTGAGCGACTGGTTTATCGCCATTGGAGCCTTATTGCTCGGATTTATCGTTTTCGGAATCCTCCGATCCAAACTCCACAACGACTCTATCCCCCTAGCCCAACGTGAATATCCCTATGATGATGCCGCTATTGCCACATGGTATATGTCACGCAATCACTGCTTTACTTTCACTAAAGGGGAAGAGAATACGCTATGAAGTCTTACCTTATCACCGACCCCACCTTCTACGGCAATACCCCCGATACCCTCAAATCCTCATTAGCAACCGTATTTTCGAAACATATTCCCGATTTTGCCGTTTTCAGAGACAAACAAACCCACAGTTATGATGAACTGGCACAGACGTTTATTGAGGTATGCCGTACGTATTCCATTCCAAAGATAGTATTGCACGGTGACTATACACGTGCAAACACTTTAAAAGCCGATGGGGTGCATCTAACCTCAACCCAATTTGACGCAATCGTTGAGGCAAAAGGGTTAGGGTTGTATGTTATCATCAGTACCCATACTCCCCTAGAAGCGTTAAAAGCGCAAGAATTGGGTGCCGATGCAATCACGTATAGCCCAATTTTCGCCTCACCCAACAAGGGAGAACCCAAGGGTTTAGAGGATTTAAAAGAAATAGTGGCTAAAATAAGAGTACCTATTTTTGCATTGGGTGGAATTACGACCCAAGAGCATATAAATGCCGTAAGCACAACGGGTGCGTACGGATTTGCATCAATACGATATTTTATCTCTTAAGGAATTTTACCTATGTTTGAAACAGTTATCGGTTTGGAAGTTCACGTCCAACTCAACACCCAGTCTAAACTTTTTTGCTCATGTCCAACAAGTTTTAATCACGAACAAAATACCAATACGTGCCCTACGTGTCTTGCATTACCGGGAGCATTACCCGTTTTGAACAAAGAGGCAGTACGTAAAGCAGGAATGTTTGGAACAGCGGTAGGTGCCATCATCAACCGTACCAGTTTTTTTGACCGTAAAAGCTATTTTTATCCTGATAGCCCCAGTGCGTACCAAATCACACAACTGTATACCCCGATTGTGGAACACGGGAATTTAGTGATCGATTTTGAAGACGGCAGCCACAAAAATATCCGTATCAACCGTGCCCATATTGAAGCCGATGCAGGGAAAAACATTCATGATGGAGCTATCTCCAAAGTAGATCTAAACCGTGCAGGGACACCATTACTTGAGATCGTCTCTGAGCCCGATATGCGTTCAGGTGATGAAGCGATTTTGTACCTCAAAAAATTGCACTCCATCGTCCGTTATCTCGATATTTCCGATGCCAATATGCAAGAGGGATCGTTTCGAGTTGATGTTAACGTCTCCATTCGTCCCAAAGGGGATGAAAAACTTTATACCCGCGTAGAGATCAAAAATATCAACAGCTTCCGTTTTATCCAAAAAGCGATTGAACTTGAAGTAGCACGTCAACGTGAAGCGTGGGAAGATGGAATGTACGAGACTGAAATATGCCAAGAAACGCGACTCTTTGACCAGACCAAACAAGAAACACGTTCAATGCGCGGTAAAGAAGAGGCAGCTGATTATCGCTATTTCCCTGAACCCGATTTGCTCAAAGTCGTTGTAGATGATGCGATGTACGCCGATGTTATCAAAATCCCTGAACTCCCAGATGCGAAAAAAGAGCGTTTTGTCCGTGAACATGGGATAAATGAATACAATGCGGGTGTATTGACGGCTGATTTACAGACGGCACACTATTTTGAAGCAATGATAGCCCATGGAGCAACGGCAAAAAATGCTGTTTCCTGGCTGACAGGAGAGCTACAAGGTCGCCTGAGTGGTGGTATGGGTGCAGCCGAGTCGTGTGTGAGTGCCCTTATGCTAGCACAGTTGGTCAAGCGTATTGAAGATAATACCATTAGTGGAAAAGCGGGGAAAGAAATTTTGGATTATCTTTTAGCCAATAATGGCGGAGATGTTGATGAAATTATCGAAAAATTGGGGCTTAAACAAGTAAGTGACACGGGAGCTATTGAAGCGTTGATCGATGAAATCTTAGAAGCAAATCCTGAAAAAGTGGCAGAGTACAAATCAGGCAAAGATAAATTATTCGGTTTCTTCGTCGGTCAAGCAATGAAAGCATCGAAAGGTTCAGCAAATCCTCAAACGCTTAATGAACTTTTACTTGCTAAATTAGCGTAAATAAGGTTTCCTATGTTCGCTAGGTGGGTGGTTGATACAGCGTTTTTTCTCCATACCTGCCACCCTTATCAGCGTACTAAAATCTTTTTTTATAATCTTTTAGAAAATCAACATTATCGGTATAAAAAATATTTCGACCTTTTTATGATAGGGCTCATTTTTTTGAGTGTCTATATTTTGGTTAGTTCTGTTAAGCATGAGCTTCCTTACAGCTGGCTTGTTTTTAATAATTATGTTATTTCATTGTTATTTGTACTTGAATATACTCTCCGTTTTTGGGTTTATAGCAATAATTCAAAAACGATTATTGAGCAATATGAGCGGGATCTTTTTCTCCATCGCCCTTTCTCTTTTTTAGAAGCGATGAAATCTATTTTTAAACAAAAAATGGAATACGTTCTCTCCCCTACGGCTATTATTGACTTACTCGCTATTATGCCGTTTTTCCATGAATTTAGGCTATTACGGATTTTTATCCTTTTTCGTGTTTTAAAACTGTTCCGCTATGCCAAAAGTCTTCGTCGTCTCATCTCGATTCTTGCCTCTAAAAAGTTTGAAATTTTTACGCTGATTGTTTTTACCTTGATTATGATTACTGTTTCATCGGTGTTGATCTACATGATGGAAGCCAATAATCCTGATTCACGTATCAATACATTATTTGATGCCGTTTATTGGGCGGTTGTGACCATTTTTACCGTTGGATATGGCGATTTTGTCCCCGTTACTCATGGGGGGCGTATTGTTGCGATGATGATTATCGTTTCAGGTATTGCGGTTATCTCCTTCGCAACCTCCATCGTCGTCTCAGCATTTACGGAAAAGCTTGATGAAATAAAAGAAGAAAAACTAATTGATAGCGTTAATGCACTGAAACGTATGTATCTTGTGTGCGGATTTTCGCCACTGGCACATGAAGTGATACGAAAACTCCATAAGCGGCATCTCCCTATTCTTGTTCTTGAAAAAGATCCTCAAAAAGTAGCCCTTGCAAGGAGAGAGGGGCTATTGGCGTTAGCTTACGATTCGGCATCTTTACATACCTATAGTCTATTAAAGATCAATTTTGAGCACCAAGTGGAGGCGGTAATATTGTTGCATGAGAGCGATGTAGCGAATATTTATGCAGGGCTGACGATACGGGAATTGACGAAAATAATTCCGTTGTATTCCGTATTACACCATCTTGGCAATCGTAAAAAATTCTCTCTTGCGGGAATTAATCATATTGTAAATACTCATGAATTAGTGGGGAGTATGAGCCGAATTATTGCCCATCAACCCGTAGCATTTGAAGTGATTCATGCGTTGCGTTCGGAACAAACATCGACAATTATTGATGAAATTATTTTGGATTCAACGGTGAGTGATCGCTTTTACAAACTTTTGAATGATCCACTCTTTTATCAACGTTTTAGTGTTTTGGGAATTTTTAGTACCTCGACACAGCTATTTCATTTTAACCCAAACCCTGAGAGAGGGATTCAGCCTGGGGATGTTGCGATTGTTATTGCTAATCGAAATCTAATTGAAGAGTTCCGAGCCAAACTGCACCGAAGAGGAAAAATATGAAACATCGTTGCGCCGCCATCTTCGGATACAATGAATACTCTAAACAAATTGTTGAGCAGGTAAAAGGATCCTATCATAATATTGGGATATTTGTAATTAATGATGCTGAGTTTCTTGAAGCTCAGAACGATGGATACAGTGTTGAGAAATTCGATTTAAGTGACAATTGGGAAGATATTGAGATGCGTTTTGATGTTAACTCATTGATTGTCTTTTGCGCACTTAATGATGATGCAGAAAATGTTTTTTTGACCCTATCGCTTCGTGCAACATTCGAGAAACTTTTTATTATTACCCTAGCGCAAGACAATGAGAGTATGATGAAGATGAAAAGTGCCGGAGCAGACAAAGTGATGCCGATTCTTCAAATCGCTGCGAATGTTATTGCCGATATTCTAGGGAAGCCTATTATGACGCAAGTATTGCATGATGTGTTGTATGAGGATAGTGATCTGACCATTATGGAAATGGAGATCGGGGAAAACTCTCCAATTAACGGTCAATATTTACATGATATTCATTTCAAACGAGATTTTGACCTTATCTTATTAGCAATTGTCGATCAAGAACAGGGGACAACCTTTAGTTTCGCCTCTAAAGGGCAAAATCACCACATTGATGAGGGGGATATTTTGGTTCTTATGGGATATAAAGATAAACTGCAACGATTAAAAGAATGGAATGCTGGAGTGAGCGTATGAAAGTAGGAATTATTGGCGCGGGTAAATGGGGTGAAGCGTTAGCCTTTGCTCTAAGTGAAAAAAATGAGGTAATAATTACTTCTCGTACACCGCGTGATTGGGTCAATTTTAAAAGCCTTAATGAAGTATTGGAATGTAAGTATCTCATAATTACCGTCCCTGCTCAGCAAGTGTCACAATGGCTAAAAGATAATTTTGTTTTTTCAGGGCAAAAAGTACTGGTAGCTGCCAAGGGGATAGAAGCCTCCTCTGGGAAATTTTTAAATGAAATTTACGCCCACTCTATTCCTGAAGAAAATTTGGCTTTTTTATCAGGACCTTCCTTCGCAAGTGAAGTCATTCGTTCATTGCCCACCGCATTGGTGATTAATTCACAATCATCCCAAACCGCCAATGAGTTTGCATCTTTATTTCCAAGCTTTATCCGTACCTATATTAGTAATGATGTGATCGGAGCGGAGATTGCAGGGGCGTATAAAAACGTTATCGCCATTGCCGCAGGGATTTGTGAAGGATTAGGCTTGGGGCATAACGCAGCAGCCTCTCTCATCTCCAGAGGACTCGTAGAGATGCAACGTTTTGGCAAAGCGTATGGAGCACAGGATGAGACCTTTTTGGGTCTTAGTGGTGCAGGTGATCTCTTTTTGACCGCTAGTTCCTCTATGTCACGTAACTATCGTGTGGGGCTTGGATTGGCAAGCGGAAAAACCAAAGAGGCTGTGTGTGATGAGATCGGGGAGGTAAGCGAGGGGATTGGAACAGCATACGCTCTTCATGAGATTGCAAACCACAAAAATATCTACCTCCCCATTGCCGCAGAAGTGTATGCAATATTGGAGGGGAAATCCCCACAACAAAGTTTAAAAGATTTAATACAAAGGTAAAAAAATGGTAGTACATATCGTAATGTTTCAATTTAAAGATGAGAATAAAGAGGCTAATTTAGCTCAGGTAAAAACAATGCTTGAAGCATTACCATCGAAAATAGGTGCACTCAAAAGTATGGAAGTAGGGATTGATATGAGTCGTAGTGAACGATCATTTGATCTGGTATTAACTTCTACATTTGACGATCAAGAAGGGTTGAATACGTATGCGATTCATCCAGAACATTTGGCAGTTGTGAGTGTTATCAAAGAGGTGACGAGCCTCTCAAAGGTTGTTGATTATCTTCGATAATCAAATGTAAAAGCAGACATAATGATGTCATAGAACGCTTCTATACTCTCCTAAAAAAAGAGTACTATATGAAGAATCAAAAATACGTCAACAGAGAAGAAATTATTTATGCACTCAAACACAAAGCGGATGCGCTCACCAATAAAGCTGAAACATTCAAAGATGATCGTGATCTTGTAATATTTGCAATAGAACAAGGTTGTGGATTCATTTTACAATATGCCAATGATTCCATAAAAAATGATATGAAAGTAGCATTAAAAACGATTGATTATTATAAAGGAAGTATCTTTATAGGCGAAACGATACGGCGTGATCCGAGTTTTATTATTCAGGTTATTCAACGACGGAACCCCTATAGACTTCTTTGCTCCCCTATTCAAAAACCCGATAATAAAATTTCTTCGATAACAGAAAATAAAAAATCATTTCGCTCACATTATTATTCTGCCCTTTACCCTAATATTAATCTTGATACAGCATTTGATGAACTTTGTAAATTTGATATTGACCATTTATTCCTCCAAGTTGGAAATGGACTATCTTCGATGGCAATGCCAAAAAAAAGTCGGCATCATATAAATGCAACTCAATTAATACGCCAAGAAATAGCCAAAGAATGTGTGCTAAATATCCCTAATATTTGGATAGAAAGGAATCCTATTATGTCCTCTAATGCTTATCAACTACTAATCAAAGGAATTAGCGTCGGAGAAGGGCTGATTGATCCTGACCGACAGGATGCAACCGATGTGATCACAAATCATGTAATTGCATTAATTAAAAAACATATTCTGATTGATTATAAAGATGAACACGCTATCATATCAACGGATTGAACTAGCAACAAGGGTAAATATGGGCTACAAACACGACTACGACAAAGCGATGTTCAGACTAAGTACGATCATCACTCGCTTATATCAGGGAGAATTATTATCTGTGACCGAACTCGCACAAGATTTTTCCGTCAGCCCAAGAACGATCCAACGCGATTTTAATGATCGTCTCAATAATTTTCCCATTGAACAAGTGAAGAAAAAATGGAAACTTAGAGACGGATGTACGATTGAAAAAACACTTCCCATCGATGAGCTTGTCGTCTCACAGATTATCGAAAAAATGTCTCAAGATATCGGTGGAGAGTTTTACACCAAAACCAAAAATCTCCTCTCCCGTATCCAAAATAATGGGTTCAATCCCATCTATACCCGCATCGATATGGAAGACTTGAGTGGTCATCTCCAAAGCATCGCCATAGTCGAAGAAGCGATTCGTAAAAAACAATCGCTCAGAGCACTCTACAAAACGGATAATGAAGCTAAAGAGGTTGAGCTTAATCCGCTGAAATTAGCCAATTTTGAGGGATTTTGGTATTTGATTACCCTTGATAAGGAAAATGAGTACGTTAAAAAATACCATTTCAAAAGCCTCTCTGGAGTCACTCTGTTGGATCGAACATTTGAGCGAAGTCCAAAACTCGATGATGTTCTTGAAAATGCTATGGGAATTTGGTTTCGGTATAAAGCCGAACCATTCGAAGTGCGTTTGTCGGTCACTCCTGAAATCGCAAAATTCTTTCGACGTAAACCACTTTCAAAGACGCAAGTTATCAGCAGTGTCGGAACCGATGGGAGCATGGAAATCACCATCAAAATCACCCATGAGATGGAGATTATCCCCATTGTGCAATATTGGATGCCTAGTATGAGGGTGATTGAACCCGAATGGATTCATGAAAAGATTATAGGGAATATCAAAAACTATTATTAATAAAATTATTTTCTTTCTAATATAAAGCAAACTGCAGCACAAGACCAATCTTTTAAAGTGGAAGGTATAACGTATGACTTTACTTTTAGAGCAACGGAATACTGATCTGAAACTTCTTTTGCTTGAATTCCTATATCATCGATAACATCTAAAATATTTCGTTTATCATCATTTGCAAAAAATGCAAAAATACCATATTCTAAAGATGATTCATGATTTAAAGCATTGCAAATACGTTGTATATCTTTGTCAATACCATTACCATATTTAGAAACAGCATTTTTTACCTCAATTATTACTTTTGCATTTTCTTGGTCGCCAAGAAGAATATCAATTTTTTCTTTTCGATGATCCTTCCTCTTGATATCTTTAATAAATTTCTTCTCTAGATTTCTTTTGAGAGCAATAGAATCAATAAGATCGGTTATGCTGACTTCAAACCGAATTTGAGGCATAGGTTCTAATTTCTCCAAACTTTGCCCAATAAAAATATTGATCATATATTCAGGAGCCAAACTTAGCCATGCAAAATCATTAGTCCACTTTAAATTTGTCTTATGGGCATTTTCAATACCTTTTATAACTGCTTCTTCAACATCTGATCGTTCGGGGAATATGCTCATTTGACTTGTCCTTTTTATTTTGTCAATTCTACTCAAATACTTGTTAGCTATAGCTTCATCCGATAAAACAAAGATAATTCGTTTTAGCTTTTTATCTGGACGATATAAATACTCATCTAGTACCGACATTGCAATTATTGCACATCGATCAAGATCACAATAATGCTTGCCAATTCCCATGGCAGGAATAGCAATCGATTCAAACCCTTCTCGTTGGGCGATTTCAAAAATCTCACTGTACGCATTGAAAAGTGCTTTTTGAATCGTATCGTTCCACTGAAACATACATCTTGGCGAAACACTGTGAATTATGTATTTTGCTTTAAGGTTGAAGCCCTCAGTCACTACCGCTTCACCAACGCCGAGCTTTCCTCCATATTTATGCGCTTGAGCTTTGCAAGCTACTTTTAACTGTGGTCCTGCGCCATCAAATATAGCCCCACAAACTCCGCTTCCTTTTTGCAGATATACGTTTGATGAATTGACTATAGCGTCACATGATTCTTTAGTAATATCTCCAACACGAATGCAAATGGTAACCCCTGCAAATTTTCCTTCCAATGGAAATTGTGCATGAAGACGCTCGTCAGGTTTCATTACACCTATAATGCGTAATTGCTTTTCATCGATAATTATTTGTGAATAGCAAAAAAAGTTCGGCAACTCGCCTACACGACCACCTGATTCAAAAGCAACAATAGCCCGTTCATGGAACCAAAGATCCTCAATTTCTTCCAAGTCCCTAAAATTAAATCTCTCTAATTCTTCTAGCGGTATATCAGCGATATGACGGAATCTTTTACCATTTAAATCAGGATGAAGCGGATCAATATTCATAACTTGTGTATTTTCTTCGGAAGCACATAACGCCTCAAAGACGCTTTGCAGTGATTCATCATCTTCAACACACAGCGAAACAGCCGATTTACTTGGTGGAATAATAAATATTTTGTAGCCGATAAAAATATAAGATATAGATTTATCATGTGGCAATAACTCTTCATCTATAGGATATTGTGCGACGACTGCTATAGAGGTTACATTTTTGGGAACATCCTCGAATGTAGCATAAACAGGAATATTTCGTGCTAATTTTTGTATATACTCCGCTACTAGATCGATTACCACAATCGCAATCTCATGGTCATATTTTGCAAAATAAAAGTGCATACAATCGCTGTCATTATTAAACATTGTTAGCTACAAATAAATGATATTTATTTAACTGTTGAGGAGACATTAATTGCGAAACTTTCATACCTTGATTTTTTATTGTGTAAGCATACGTTAAGACCTCTGCAACTATTTCATACAATACTTCTGGTATAGGGGAACGACAGTTATACAATGATATAACCAGTGCAGAATGTTGAATAATAGGGATTTTATTATGAATAGCAATTTTTCTTATTTGCAACGCTACACTAGCCACTCCTTTTGCTATAACAATAGGTGTATCATGTTTGGTTGCATCGTATCGTAATGCAATAGCGCTACGAAGTTGACTGACAATAATAACATCTGCATAAGAAACAGCCAACATCATCTTCGAATAGTGTTGGCTTTTAATGCTCTTGATCTTCAGTTGTTTATGTGTGTACTTCAAAGTTAATTTACCTTCAGTTTAAAAGATAAAATAATTATAACTACACCATACGACATCTTTATGTCTGGTTTTATTACGCCACTATCGAGATAAAAGAAGCCCCAAAGCTTGGGTATCGACTAACATAAAATAGGATTAGTTTTTTATTTTTTCGATCTCCTCCGCCTTCTCTTCAATCGTCAATAATGCTTCTACTTTTTCTTCATAAAGGGCTTTTGTTTTTTCGAGTTCATTTGCAAGATTACTAATCCCTTTTTCTTCATAACATTTCGGATTAGCAAGACAGCCGTTGAGTTCGTCTATTTTAGTTTCGAGAGCATCAATCTCTTTAGGGAGAGACTCTAGCGCACGAACTTCATTGTAGCTAAGCTTGAACACTTTTGGCTTTTCGATAACAGCTTGCACGACAACAGGTTTGGAAAACTCTGCTTCGATAGCATCCATCTCTTGAGACTCTTTTTCATCTTCGAGATATTCACTGTACGGCTTGAAGCTCTCTTCAATCGTTCCATCACCTTTGAAAATGAAAAGTTTTTTCGCAATTTTATCGACAAAATAACGGTCGTGACTAACAAGGATAACCGCACCCGTGAAGTTTTGAAGCTTCTCTTCGAGGATATTGATAGTGGGAATGTCGAGGTCATTGGTCGGTTCATCCAAGATCAGACAATCCACTTTTTTCGTAAACAGCAGTGCCAACGCAACACGATTTTTCTCCCCACCGCTGAGAGAACCTATTTTCTTATCCAAAAATTCTCTTGGGAAGAGGAAGTTCTTTAGATAGCCATAAACGTGATAATCGGTCCCCTGCGCATCAACACGATCCCCTCCATGAGGACAAAAGGTTTCAATGAGATTGAGATTGTCATCCAGCATCTCACGGTGCTGATCGAAATAACCGATAGTAAGTTCCCCTATTTTGATAATCCCACTGGTTGGTTTGAGCCGTCCTAATAGAGCTTTTAAAAGGGTAGATTTTCCGCTTCCGTTAGGACCTACGACGGCGATAACATCTTTTTGCAAAATTCGGGTGGTAAAATCTTTGATAAGAACTTTATCACCGAGAGTAAGCCCCAAATGGTCAATCTCAAAAAGCATCTTTTGACGGTTAATCCCCTCTGAACGGTTGAAGTGTTTGGCTTCACGTTCGAGTTCAATGCGCATTTTATGAATTTTACTCGGATTATTCTTCGCATCTTCACGCAAGGTTAACACCCGTTGTTTTCGCCCTTCGTTACGTTTGAGCCGTGCTTTTACCCCTCGTGAGAGCCATTCATTTTCACTTTTTAGGAGTTTGAGCAGATTATCATGCTGCTGCGCCATTGTCCGTAATAGCTCTTGCTTTTGGGTCAGATAATTGCTGTAACCACCTGTAAATTCACGTAAGCCACAATCTTCAACCTCAATCGTTTTGGTGGCGATTTGGTCAATAAAATAACGGTCATGGGAGATAAAAAGGAGGGTAAAACGCTCTTTAAGGATCAGTTCTTCGAGAAACTCAACCATATAGACATCGAGATGATTGGTCGGTTCATCAAGAAGAAGTATATCAGGCTTGAGAAGTAGTAAGGAAGCAAGGGCGACGCGGCGCTGTTCTCCACCACTTAAGAGATCAACATTTTTATTTTCGTACTCTTTGAGCATAAAATGGTGCATTATACGCTCTATTTTATCGTCCAAATTCCACGCATTATGATGATCGAGGAAATTACTCAAACGTGCCTGTTCGTCTAACAAAGCACCGTTTTCAAACTCTTCCGCCAAAAGAAGAGAAATTTCATCAAAACGGATTTTAGCCGTTCGTATTTCACCCAAACCAGCTTCAACCGCTTCACGAACGGTATGGCTTGGATCAAATTTCGGAACTTGAGAGAGCATCTTGATCTCAACATTTTGACGAGTGATACGCTCCCCTGCATCGGCATCGAGGGAACCATGAACCATTTTCATCAAGGTAGATTTACCGCTGCCGTTTTTACCGACAATAACGACCCTCTCCCCCTCATCAATATGAAAGCTAATATTTTCTAAAATTTTTTGAGCTTCGTAGTGTTTACTAACATTTAGGAGATCGACTAGTGCCATATTTCAAGAACCCTGTTTCTCGTGATTATATCGGATGGGGGCTTTAGTTTACACCTGCACCCAAGCGTACACCAAGTATATGTTCACAAGAGCGAGGGAAATAATAACTATTTTTTCCGCACTACCTCCCGTATAAAAACGCAACGCATACGGCAAAAGAGCAATTTTTCGATTCGCGAAGAATGGATAAAAATAGCCTTGTATTCCCCCAACAGTAATCAGATCTCCCAATGTATGAACGAACCATCCAAGGGCAAATCCAGCAAACCAAATATTTTTCCAATAAATAGCAACAATGCTAAGGAAAAGTGGCACCAAAAAAAGATGGGTTAATCCCCGATGTTTGAGGAGTGGGAGAATGTGGCTTAATAGCTTTATCGGCAAGGACATAAACCAGAATCTCCGTCCAATATATGATTTAGGTTCATCAATATCAGGAAAGAGCGATCCAAGGAGAACGAGAAAAATAAAAAATGCCGTACCAGTGGGTGTGAGTTCTAGCTGTTTAGCACCAATCAGGGCAAAAGGGAGTGCAACTAAAACATGCCCTTTCGCTGTCAATAATGTGCTTTATTCTTTTGGAGAAGAGTCAGATACTTTTATACTATCCCGTATCTCTTCAAGAAGTGCCGTTTGCTTCAACGACTCTTCATAACGATCACGAGAGAGGGAAAGATTTTCAAGCACGACAATAATCAACAATGCTAGAAATAAAAAGAGGAAGGTAAAAAGAATGGCAGTAACAAACCCCAAAAAGAGGAAAGATTGAAATGTTACCCATACCCCAATAACAGCAAATGCCCAAGAAGCACCGCTAAGAAAACTCAAAAGTAGATTATGGGTGGAACGCTTCATCAGTTCTTAGTGATCGTCGCTAAGAAGTACTGCGCCACCAAGGTAAACGTATGTCAACATCATAAAGATAAACGCTTGTAAGAATGCCATAAAGGTCAACAATGCAAAAGGAATCATTGGTAACAACCAAGGAGCCAACATCAAGATGACCATCAAGAACATATCATCCCCTTTGACGTTACCGAATAATCGGAAGCTCAAAGAGATAATACGAGAGATATGAGAAACGATTTCGATTGGGAACATCAACCACGCCAACCACCATACAGGACCCATAAAGTGCTTGAAATAGGTAATAATACCATTACGACGAATTCCCTCGAAGTTATAATAAGTGAAAACTACCAAAGCTAAAGCAAGGGTGAAATCCAAAAATGCGCTTGGTGCTTCAAATCCTGGAATAACTCCAATAACGTTAGCAATACCAACAAAAAGACCGATAGTAGCAACCAGTGGAAGGTAACGACGTGCTTCCGCTTTTCCCATAACATCAGCACCCATAGCAAGTACGCCACCAAGGTATGCTTCCATAACGTTTTGACAACCCGTAGGGACAAGACGCATATTGCTTGTCGCCATTTTCGCGATCAATAACACGATTGCAGCTGCAAGAAGCATGTGCGTTAGATAGATAAAGGTATGTTCGTGACTAACAAGCCCGAAGAAAGTAAACAACTCGCCCATTTGGTGTGTTCCTTTTGTGTGAATAATTAACGGAATTTTACCTCTTTTGAGATTAAATTCCTATAAACTCAAGATACGTAATGAACGTTTGGCGTTTAATATATCATCACTGATGGCAAGCTTGAGAGATTCAAGGGAATCAAACTTACAATTTTTGCGTAAAAATTTGACAAAACTAATCGAAGCGTACGTATAATTCTCTTTCACTTCATCTAAAATATGAGACTCAATCGCGTAATTCCCATCCGTTGATACACGATGCCCCAGAAAAACAACGCTACAGCGGTAGTGCTCCTCATCTCCTAAGCGTGTCAATGCTGCGTATACCCCCTCTGATGGGAGCAAATAGCCCACACACTCCAGATTCATGGTCGGAACTAAATCAGTTGAACCAATCCCCTGCCCTTTGATAATAGACCCTTTAATCGTATAGTTATGTCCCAAAAAGTGATTTGCACCATCTATGTCACCGATTTGAAGCTTCGCACGAATTTTGTGAGAGTGGATAGAATCTCCGTAAAATGTCACTTCATCAATAACAATAATCTCACCCTCAAAAAAAGTTTTTAAATCCTGATGAGAATAACGACGATTTTTTCCGAAATGAAAATCATAGCCCACAACGATTTTAGATAATTTTGGAAATTTCTTAACCAAAAGTGCAACAAACTCTTCCCCCTCCAAATGGCGAATATCTTCTAACTGATAGTAAAAGATCGGATAATGGCTATAGTGCTCTCGCTCTCGTGCAGGGGTTAAATTCGCATAACCTGTTTCGATGACAACAACAGCACCATTCTCACCCAATTGATCAAAAAGAGACTGATGCCCCACGTGCATCCCATCAAATCCACCGATGGCGATGGCATTTATTTTATTTTTCATGGTAACTCTTCAAGTTTTTGGTATTTAAAACTATATTTTTTTTTAATCGGCTAAGCACAGGAAAGTAAATTTCATCATGTTTTGGAATAGACATGTTTAATCCTTATCTTTTTTTATATGTTCTAACACAAAACTCTCTAAATCTATCCATTTACTTTGTTTTAATTTATGATCTAAATCATTAATTTTTTTTGCATATCTTTCTCTTGTAGCAGTGATTATTTCATCCCAACTTTTTGGAACTATTTCTAATCCATCAGTTTCCAAGTTGCCCATTGTAAAAACATTTTCTGTCTTAGTATCTGAAATGGCGATTGCATAAATTTTCTTTTTTTCTCCAACATGATATTTTTTATTAATTTCAGCTAGAGTTTTTACATACTTGTCCATTATTTCATTAATAATTTTAGGATTAATTTTAACCTTTGGCTTTTTAAGTTCAATGATGTGGATAATATTATTTTTTTCAATAGGTATAAAAATATCAGGAACTTTATTGATTTTGTACTCTTTAGTGATTTCTTCTAATTCATCGGAATCAAATTGATAAATTTCATATTTTGCTAAAATTGTTTTTAAAGACACATCACTTGCTATATCTTTATAAGCTATATTCTCAAAATCTTCTCCGAATATCCATAAGTTTTTATCTACGACATGATGGAGCATAGTTCTTTCTTTTACAGAACCTCTTTTTTCGCCATTTACTAACTTAGAAAAAGTATTTAAAAAATCAATTCTTTTGATATATTTTTCTTTTTCTGAAATAGCTCTTATAATTCCATAGTTTTCTTCTACATATCTTATCTTGTCGCTATCGTCTTGCTTTAACTTCAAAATAGTACTGATGTTACTTAAGTAGCTATCTGGTGACTCTCTCAACAATGTATCAATAAGATTTGCAATTATTGACTTAATATCATCTGATAGATTTTTACCACCAAATTTTTCTATAAAAGGCAACATAACGGCATGATAAGCTCTTGTTGTTATTTCATCCTTACTTAACTTTAAAAATTTAAGATATTCGTCTGATACTTTGTCAATTTTACTTTTGTATATATTTAACAAAACGCTCTCTAAATAAAATGTTATCTCTGCTCTTAACTTTTTGATAATCTTATCTGTTAATACATTGCTATAATCGTCACTGTCCTCAATATAATCAATGTTGTCAAAATATTTCGACTTGACAATAATCGAATGGTTTTGTTTAAAACTAGAAAAGGCAAGTTTGTTTTTTCCAGATGGCGCAATTGCTTTTAATACATTTTTATCATCAAAGAAAAGGACATGTTTTTGTCTATCAGACTTTAATCTAACTTGATCGTTCCATATGTAAAAATCAACACTAAATGTGTATTTTAAATCTTCATTTTCAACAGTTATCTTATAATCTTTGATAACTTTTTCTGTAAATTGTTCTATTTTTATTTGTTGATCATTTACATAGATATTTATACTTTTAGAAGCTATCCTATCTGCAAAAAAGGAGATAATTTCATTTTTAATATCTTCTAAATAGTTTTCAATATTTTCTTCATCTATGTTTAACTGTTCTCTTGATAAATCTTTAAATTGAATCAATGTGGTATATGCTTGCTTGATCTTGGTCGTAATAGGTTCGCTTGTACTTTCATTAAAAATTCTGATATTTTCATAATCTTTACATTGAAAAGAAATTTTATTTGTTTGCTTGTTCTTTTTAATAAAGATCGCCACATTATCAGGTGATTTTGTCAAAGTTAGATATGTGTATCTTCCTTTTCCTCTTCTACCATAGTTTGTTTTTTCTTGCTTTGTGGAAACTTTATATTGACAAAAAACTTTTTCAAACTCATCTTTATCTACTGGGATACCTTCACCATCATCAGCAATATCAAGACAAAAATAGTTATGAATTAATAAAGTTCCTTTATCCTGTTCGGTATAAACGTAGATATAAACATGTTTACTCTTAGCATCTATTGCATTTGCAACTGCTTCCCTGATCGCAGAATCAGACTTTTTTATATCATTTTTAATAGTTTTAAAAGTTACTTTTGTATCGAATGCACCCATCTATAAGCCTTTTATATCTAAAATCAAATCAAATATTTTTTTAAATCCTTTAAACTCTTCGACATCAAGACTTGGGCAAAACTCAGCAAAATCATTTTTTTTAAATTTCTTTTTAGTATCTTGAAAGGTTTCGAAATTGTCAAACATGAAATCTCTACATGTGTCTATTTTGAAGTAATCTTCAATTTCAAAATCACTTTTTGTAAAACCATCTTTTTTAGGATAGATACATATGTGAATCCCATTTTCAATACTTCTTGTAAAATCTTGTTTTTGAGATGTATACTCAAAAGCTTTTTGAATACACCCATATCCTGCCCCATCATTATCAAAAAAAGCAATAATTGTCTGATTCCCTTTTGGTGGAAATTGTTCAATTAATTTTTTTAAATTTTCTGAATCGGATCCACCCATATAGAGAAAATTAAAATCTAGATTATTATATCTATCTTCAATAGTTTTTAACTTTTCTAAAGCAGTTGTGATATATTTTTCATCTGTTTTACCCTCTACTATTAGTATGTCAGTATTAGAGTTTAATAAAATTTGCCTCTGAGCATCACTCATTGTATCGCCTGAAATTTCTTTCAGAATTTCAGCCTTTTCACTTCCTTTAACTTGTCCATTTTCTAAATATACCAAATGACTTTCAAATACATTCATTAAGGTTGGTGAATGAGATGTTAATATTAAATTTTTATATTCATACTCTTCTAATAAATTTTTAAACTGTACTTTATTCGCTACATGAATATGTGAATCTGGCTCATCCAATAATACAAGAGTACTTCTATCAGCTATAAATTCCAGAATGGCTCGAATTAAAATTTGTTTTTTTTGTCCTTCGCTCAAATCTTCTGTAGTTAAGCTATCATTAAAATTTATCTTTATTGATGTAATTAATTCTGATTGACTAGATGATATTAACTTGATAAATAATTCATACTCATAACCCTCTGATAAATTTTTTAAGGCATCTAAGGAAATACTTATTGACTCAGTATTATCTGGATTTAATCTTTTTACAAATTCTGTAATAATATTTGATGGATATCTTGCTATATTAGTTTTATTAAATTGAAATTCAATATTCTCAACAGATAAAATACCCAAGTTATTCAACACAAATCTTGTGTTACTTTGAAGTTCTGAGCATAAAAAAACCAAAAGAGCTTCATTCCAATACGTACCATCTATATAAAAAAGCTTTTGTTCCGGCAAATGTCTAAGCTCATTATTTTTCAAAGATGTTATAAAATCACTATATGAATGTTTATAATATGTATTCCATAATCTTATTTCTTCACCACTATATGAAGCAATAATTTTTGAAGGCAACCATTTGTCTGCCCACTCAATAAAATCCTTTTTTAATACTTTTACGTCATTAATGTAAAAACCATACGTACCATTAATAAGCTCAATCTTGACATCTGTTACCGTATCAGTTCCTATAGAATATTCAATAGCATAACTAAAAGTAGGTTTTCTTTGAGGAGTTCCAATTTTATATAGCCCAATAAATATAGAACTAATTGCTTCTAAAACATTGCTTTTACCGCTGCCATTATTCCCTATTAAAACAGTAACACCCTCTTTATTGGTAAAATCTAACGTAAACCATCCATCTATACCAGTTAAGTTTTTAAAATCTTTAATTTTCAAATGTTTAAGCTTCACTAAATACCTCTTTTTCAAATTCTTCTATCGCAAGGATTCGATTTTTTTCAGCTATTTGTTGCCCAAATAGATTCTTTTTTAGAGGTTCAATCAATGCTTTTTGTTCAAGTAATGAAGGCAGTGGTATTTCGACGTTCAAAAATAGTTCTTCATTGAGACGTTGTCGATTTGTTGTCCCCGTGCTTGAATTCTGCGCAAATGATAAAAACTGTTCTGTTGTTGTGATTAAGCTCAAAAAATACGGATCAATTATTGTGTCATCAATATCATAAGCAAAGAAATCCGCTGTAATTATCGCACCATCTACTTCTTTAGTTGCAATACCAAAAGCACCATTTCGTGCATCAATTTTCGAGAGCAAGAATTGTCCCTCTTTGATTACAAACTGCTTTTTTGTACCTATCTCTTTGCCTAATATTGTATCTCTTACTGAAACGCCTTTATGATATAGTCGTATCTTGACTCGCTTATATTCTATGTCATCACTGACTGTTATTTGACTTTTACTTCTTTTAATAAAATCTTTTATATTTACTAGTGAGTATGTAAGATCATAGTCAAATTGATTATCCAATAGATTTTGAACACTCCAATTGTGTAAATTTTTATAATTCAAAATTTTCAATACATTCTCACTAGTACTTTTTTGTTCATTAAACATAGTGCTCTTAAATTGTTTTAACAGCTCATTAAATTCTGATTTTAAACTTTTTAGCGATTGCTCATTATCTAAGATTTGATGTACTATCTTTTTTTGTTTTTCAAGTGTTGGTAAAGGAATTTGTACATTTAAAAATTTCTTTTCGTCTATCCGTTGACGTCCAGTTGTCCCACTGCTTGCACTTTGTGCAAATTTTTGAAAATGCTTTGTCGTTGTCATAAGCACTAAATAAGAAGGTTCTATTCTTGTTATATCAATGTCAAAAGCTAAAAAATCGGCAGTAATTATCGCTCCATCAACTTCAGAAGTAGCCAATCCAAAAGCTCCATTACGTGCATCAATTTTAGAAAGTAAAAATTGACCCTCGTTAATTCTAAACTGTTTTTTGGTTCCAATATTTTTACCAATTTCCGTATCTCGTAAAAATACCCCATTATTATAAAGTTTGATTTTTACTCTCTTGTAAACTATATTATCATCTATAATAATCTGAGTTTTATTACGCTTTAGGAATGAACCAATTTTGACAAGTTGAAAGTCTTTATTATAATTAAAATGGTTTTGTAGCAGATGAGCAACGCTCCAATTTGTTAACTCATTAAACGCTACAAAATCCAGTAATGCACTCATTTGAGCCTCTTTATATCTTCTTCAAGCTCTTTAAGACTTTCTAGTTTTTGATTTTCTTTTTGAGTTATTTTGTATTTTTCATATTCTTGATTTGATTTATCTAGTGCCACTTGGTGGCTGATTTTCCCTGCATGAGTAAGTATCTCTCTGCCGTTGAGTGAGATGATAACATCAAGTCTTTCACCCCACTCTTTCATCGTCATCGCTTTTTGTTGCATTACCATCGTTTCGGCGAACGCTAAATACTGCTCTACTAAAAGCCCCAAAAGTTTTATCTCATCTTCATTTAAAAAATTTTTAGCAATGCTTATATCTTTTTTGGTGATGTTTTTATTGTTTTTGTCAAAAGAGGTCATTCCTAATAGTGGTAAACTCATATCCACACGATTGTGTACCAATTCCGCTGCTGTTTGCTGTGAGACCGCCCAAAGAAGTTTGTTTTGCACGATTTTAAAAAACTCTATCGTCTTTTCATCTTTTGGGTCATAGTCTATACTTGTCATGTAAATATCTTTGATTTTTTGATAAAAAAATCGCTCACTTAGTCGTATCTCTCTAAGTCGTTTTTGAAGCTCATCAAAATAGTTCATACTTGAACCACTTTTAAACCTCTCATCATCTAGCACAAAACCCTTAGTGATATAGTCATTTAGTTTTTGTGTAGCCCAAATCCTAAATTTTGTCCCTTGAGCTGATTTGATACGAAACCCAACAGCAATAATCATGTCAAGATTGTAATATTCAACCCCTCTTGATACTTCTCTCGTTCCCTCAATTTGAACTGTTCGGAAATTCCGAACAGTTGCATTTTGATCCAACTCACCCTCTTCAAAAACATTTGCAATATGTTCACTGATGGTTGATTTTGCTTTGCCAAAAAGTTCACAAAGTTGAGATTGAGACAACCAAATAGAGTTGTCTTCAAACCTCACATCTACTTTTATATCACCTTTATCATTTTGATAGATAATCATTTGGCTCATTGAACAACTTCCCAAAGATTACTGGCAGTTCTATACTCTGTATATGCTTTTAGAAGCTCTGGAAGCTGATTTTCATCTTTCCCACCAGTTGAATTTATTCCAGCTTTTTTGATGTCCGCAATAGGGATTTCATAGTCAAATTTTTGTTTGATTTGCTCTTTTACTTCTGTGTTAATTTGAGTACTTATCTCCATTTTCCTTAATAATATTGCTTTTCTTTCATCTCTTTTTGGAGCTTCTTTTCCCTCAACGGCAAGTCTGTCTTCTATTTCATCTAACTCTTTTTGGTATTTAGCTGTGATTTCTTGTAGGGCTTCTTCTTTTATACTTTTGTATTGTACTTTTTCATCAGCTGTGAATTTCTTTAAAAACACAAGGCTTGTTTTTACAGTTGCCCCCGAACTTATAAATATCTCTTGTGGAAGCGACACGATAAGAAGTATTTTTGCACGGCTCTCGAAAAACTCTCTTGCATTTTGCAGATTTGAACTGTTTAAT